>Ga0214919_10000947_pt1 | contig 49089 bp, 48 predicted proteins | sample LL1503_MetaG_FD_177994 | JGI IMG/M metagenome (GOLD analysis project Ga0214919, IMG submission 177994) | Freshwater microbial communities from Lake Lanier, Atlanta, Georgia, United States - LL-1503 | ecosystem: Environmental > Aquatic > Freshwater > Lake | place: USA: Georgia | collected...
GGTTGTCGCAGTAGGAGTAGGAGCCTTAGTCACAGCGGTTGTCGCAGTAGGAGTAGGAGCCTTAGTCACAGCGGTTGTCGCAGTAGGAGTAGGAGCCTTAGTCGCGGCGGTTGTCGCAGTAGGAGCCGTTGTCGCAGTCGCAGAAGGAGCCATTGTAGTTGCACCTTCGCGAACTTTCATGAAATCAACACTAAACACATAGGCAAAAAACAGAACAAGGACTATATATAAAAATTGTAACGTATCAACACTGAAATACTTCATTGTACTATATATTACAATTATATTCTATTTTACACCAGTGAAGATTTAAATCCGCACGCCCGGGGCGTACTATTTATTTCGTTCAATGTAACCGTTAGCGATAAATCGCTATTACCTAAATGTGTATTACTGAACAGCATACTGTGTTTTTCCCGTAAATTGTAGCGATTGTTTCGGATAAGACACGATTCCAAACTGAAGTGGCGCATCTGTCGGTACAATCTCCTTTTTCAATGTTTGTTGTTCTTGTAGGCATTGATATAATTCTAATTCAACTTTCGCAAGTTCATCATCCTGTTTTGATATTTTATCCAACATTTCACGATTCTCCCGGCGCTTTTGTTTCAACTGTTCGCGCAATATCGTGTTTTGTTCGGTTTCCAAATTCAACAATTTTTCGGTATTGCTCAGCGCTTTATCCGTTTCAACCAAACCACTTGCTAATTGTTGTGCTAATAATTTTTCAGCCTCTTCTTTTGAAATTTCCAACAAATTTGCGATCTGTTCTGCGTTATAATTAGCATTGGCCGTTTTCGTTTCAACATTATAAGCATTCAGTAAAGTGTTATACTTCGTATTTTCTTGCGTGGATGCCTTTTGTGCCGCTAAATATGCAGTAACTTCATCGTTATATTCTGAATTTGTTTGTGCATATGATGTTTGGGCAGCCGCTAGTTTTGCACTACTCGCAGTATTTGCAATATTATCAGCCGAAATCTGTTGCTCTAACTGGGCATTCTCTATGCGAGCAAGCTCAAGAGGGGAAAGCGTTGGTGGCGGCGGCGGTGGTATAAAAATGGGCATTGGGGTGAAGGCACTATTTCCCATATTAATTTTTCAATGATATATATAAATATTACGATAGTTTTATTCTGCAAATCATATGTAAAAATATGATTTGCCTCCTTTTTTCATTCACCCTAAAGGGTCGGCATCCGCGTTTATTTTAACGGCACGTCGAACCATATATATTTCGTTCGTATCCCGCAAGATTGCAATTAAACCCTTTAGGATGGTCAATATGCCCATCTGTTGTCTAAATTGAGAACCTGTTGAGGAAATGCGACTGATCCAATCGGGGTAGTAGCCATTTTACAGTTATCGTATTCATTTTGCAAATCATTCAGGTGGGTTTCAAGCTTGGAAAATTCCACCTCTTTTGCAATTAATTTCTCGAGCAATTTTTTATTACGCATCCGCTGTTCCGTTAACTTTGTAGTCAAATCTTCATTTATATCCATTCCGGTAATAATATTTGTGACTTGTTCCGTTAAATTATCTTGTAATTTCGAAGCAATATTCACATCTGCCTTATATTGCGCAATTTCACCAGCCAGGTCGTGTTCTACCATAGTGGGTTTCACGTATCCAGATAAGTCGTTATCGTCCACTATCGAAGTTTCGATAGTGGTTGTAGTAGCACCCTCATATACGGTGAATGCATATATCCGGATCAAATATAAGAAAAATAAGGCCAATCCAAATAATATCATATTTCTCACAGTTAAGAATGGGGCAAAAGACGCCATTATATTATATACATTATATATAATGTTTGAACCAAGTCGCTTAAATTATAGTCAGGTCCCGTATATTCCATGGAAAGGTAAAACATTTACGCAAATTACATCTTCCATCAAAAAGAACAATCCGTCCAACGACACGGTGAATGGGAACCTATTGTTTATTCCACAACCGCTAAAACTTTATCGCCGCGAAATCGGGACACAAAGTCAGCCTCCATCCAATGAACGTATTTCATCTAAAATCGATATTTTCGACCAGCCAAACGGGTATTTAGTCGTAGATAAAGACCAATCTTGCAATTGTGATGGGATCGAAAACACTTTAGATATTACTCTTACGAACAATAAAACGGAACTTCCCGGGACATGTACAGCTTTAACAACAAATGTATGCATGGATCCCGCGACCAATGCTCGACGCCGTGTGCGAAGTGCGGGAATGTTTCAGCAAAAGATAAATTACAACAGTGTCCCCGAACCCTATTGCACCACATCATACCAATATTTAGCCACACGCGGTCGTACATTTGATCAAAACCAATATAATTATTTGCGCAAAGGAAACCGCGAAGTCAAACCCGGCGCACCCGGAAGTGAGGGCAATATATATGCGGTCAATCAAGAAGGCATTAATTACTGTCCGAATCCCACGAACAATTTCGTGCAGGCACAATACAAACCCAACAACTATAAATTCGCACAGGAAGGAGGTGTATCATCGAGCACGCGCACGTTGCGTCTCAATTATAACACAATTACTACGAATGGGGGGCTTTTCACCAAAGCCTACGGTGCGCAAGTCGGAACCGCATTATCGTATGGAGTATCGAGCGAAGCCTATACCGAAAAGGACAAAATCGGTGTGCCCGCGCCGTGTATTCCCAAATTTTCCAGGTATTCCGATGGATTCCAAAAATGTAGTGGCCCGTTGCCTTACCAATTGACTAACAATGCATATACAGCATTGGGCTAATTGCGTTTTAATTTATGTAAAACCCAAGATTCATAAATATCTAATAGAAATACATAATCATTATGTATTTATATTGCGTATTATTTTCATTATTCGCAGTCGCCGTATCTACCAGTTGTGTATGCACTACGGTTTCGTGTCCGAGTGTGGGTGAAAACACCCTTGTTATGGGAAAAGGAACTGCTAAAATAACATACGAATATGATTTATATGGTGAATATCCGGTTGTCGTTAAAGCGACCGGTACTATAACACCGTCCGATTTAGACCAAGGCACTGATACAACATCTTGCACACAACAATATGCGCGATTATTAGAGGATGACGGCAATGATAATTGCGATGCGGGGCACATTTTAGCACACCGTTTGGGTGGATACGGAAACCAGCCGATTAACATCTTTCCGCAAGATTTAAGCATTAATCGCGGAGCCTATGCTCAATACGAAGATCGTATTTATCATTGCATGTTAGGCGGTGCTACACAAGGTGATTTTAACTGGATATTCACATATAGTAACAACACGCGTACAAAACCCCATGCTGTGCAATATTCGGTTTCGTTCAATGGCGGTAATTGCGGTAAAATAACATCCATGTTTTCAAATTAAGGGAACCTACGGTTCCCCTAAGATCCCTCCCTATTTTTGAAGCGATCCGGAGCCGGAGGAGAAGCCGAAATTGAACGTTTTATAAAATTGATATATTGAATTATATTTTGTATAAACGTAAATAATTAATTGTATACAAGATGGACGAAAGCGTAAGTAAAGTGAAGCAAACTCCTTCTGCTATTGCTGATAGAGTTCGCACTGAAATGTCGGGTCGCTTCGATACACCTGCATATTCATCCAAAATCGAAGGATTAGAATATTGGATAATGGGATATGCGACCGGTTGTTCAAATTGTTGCGATACTAATTATGGTAGTTGGTTTGGTAAAGATGTTCAATATATTATGAACGATATTCAATGTAGATACGAAGGAATATTTGGTAAAAAAATGGACTGTCGGCAAAATGAATATGATCACCATTTAATGATCGACTGTTTAAAAATATACTGTCCAAGCGGGAGCGGGTTTTGTGTAAAATGCGATACATATTACATCGATTGGGAGTGTAATTGTGAATCAGAATAGGTCGATCCACATTCGCCACAAAATTCCCTCTTTTAGGGAGGGATCATAAGGGAACCTACGGTTCCCTTAACATAATTTGTATTTTTTATGGTTCACATTGTTATATCCAATCTCAACTAGCTTCGCGCCCTTATCAAAATTTAACATATTATATCCATCCAATGCGGACGAATCTACATAATAATAATTGATCTCACCATAGGGCGTTTCGCACTCGTGATTTAAACGAACAAACGGGTTGTTAAAATTCTTGGACACAATCTGAAATGTCCTCGTCACCATATCCTTGATTGAATGAATCGGTGTATCATTCTCCTCCATGAGTCCATACGGACTAATATACGTAATATTCAAGAATTTTTCGGTATGCACTATATCTAACAATTCATTGCTGAGTGTCCCTCCGTCTGCATACATGTAGTTATTGTATTTTATCGGCGGGAATGCAATCGGTATAGCAGATGTAGACATCATTAATAATACCTTGTTTTCCAAGGTGTTTTCGTGATACGGGTATATATCTAAATTGCCCGTATACAAATTCACGGTACCTATCAATGTATCTATGATAGGTTCAGACGACATATTCGATATAACACGGGTCAGCGTATTGTGCAACGGATGTGTATTCAATAACGAATTTCCTGTTTCCGGTAACAATTCAAACACGTCCCGGTTGCGCATCGACGAATATAACGCCTCCGCGGATTTAATACCCTCGTCAAGGTCCGCATAATGCGACAAAAACCCCGCGTTTAATCCTCCCGCGGAGATACCCGTATATCGTTCATAGGGTACAGAGTAACTTTCTCTTATTTTCTTGATTATCCCGATTTCGACCGCGCCAAAAGCTCCTCCCCCACTGAATGAGAGCTGATTCACCACATTGGCGGTGGTGTATGCATGAGCACACAGTAAGGCCGCAAGAGTTGCGATAAATACAATGGACATTTTACTATATAATAATATTATAAAATGGATAGTTCAAACTCATTCGGCTGTCGCTTCATACCAATAGTTCGCTTATTGAGTCATTGTCGCTATCTGCGGCATGCTCTATTTTTCGGATACAGCATATTATGGTTCCTACTAATACAACACTTACTGATATAATCCAAGCATTCTCCGACAAAATCATCGTTATATATTATAACGATGATTTTTTAACTCATTTGCCGAGTTTTTACATGATTCCTGCACACAAACAACATCATCATGTTTGTATTGATGTGAAATATACACTCATCGATTTATTATTTGCCGCACATAATAACTATTCACCAATTCTGTTAAGCCGCGCATGAAATCCATGTGTATGGTCCAGCCCAAATCCTTGATCTTTTGATTACTAATATAATAACGCTGGTCATTAAATGGGCGGTCTTCCACATATGTAATCCATGTGTCATAATTAGTTGTGTGTTTCATCATTTTAATCAATATTTTCGCCACATCCAAAACGGAATATTCCATATTTTCGTCGCAACCAATATTGTAAATTTCGCCGACTGCACCCTTCTCCAATATCGTTTCAAATGCACGCACCGTATCGCTTACATGTAAAAAGGCGCGAACTGCGCTACCATTTCCCTGAATAGTTACCTTTTCATTATTCCCAAGTAATTCAATAAACCGTGGAATGAGTTTCTCGGGGTATTGATTTGGCCCGAATACATTGTTCCCGCGCGTGATAATAATAGGCATACCGAACGAATGATTGTATGATTGCGCAATCAATTCTGCACCCGCCTTTGTAGCAGCATATGGATTTGTTGGGCACAAAATCGAGTGTTCTGTCTTGTGCGCCTCCTCGACATTATTCATAGATTCGCCATATACTTCATCGGTGGAAACGTGAATAAACTTCTGAATTTTTCCGTATTTTCGACATGCCTCCAATAATGTATGCGTGCCCACAATATTATCATTTGTGTATTGAATACTGTCTTCGAACGAATTTTGTACGTGCGATTGTGCTGCAAAATGGATTACATGCGTAACACCGTATTTTGCTAATATATGCGACACACAGTTCCCATTCGTTAGATTTCCCTTTATAAATTTGTAATTCTGCGAATCGCGGATTGCTTCATTCACATTGTTTTCCGATGCACAATAATACATCGCATCTAAATTTACCAACATCGAAGGATTCTTCTTCGGAAAATACATATTTATAAAATTGCTACCAATAAATCCACATCCTCCAGTCACCAACAATACGTATGGTGTAGTCAAATGTTGTTCGATATCCATATAACGTTTATAACTATGCAAACAATCGCGAACTGCATCCTTAATATGGCGTACTTGAGGGAACAATGCCGACAGACGAGACGTATCCAAAAAATTGTTTGATCGATCCGCCGCCAGAATTTTCAGCTGTTCTTCTCTGGTAAAATTTGCCCATTTAAATTCTGGATTCACAATCTCTTTATACATTTCTAAAATTTCATTATGGGTGATCAATCCAGGATTCGTCAAATTCATAGTCCCGGTTATTTTCTGTTTCATCATTTCTAATACATACACCAATAATTCAGGCAAAACAGTCATGGAGTTTGGTATAGAACAAATTTTTTCGTAAGTAGTGATTTTGGTGATAAAATTCCGAGGATTGCATTCTCCGTTGATCGGCATGCGAATGCGTAAATTCAGGACATCTTTATCATACATATGAATTAAACGATCTGTAAAACCCTTCACGATAGAATAAGAGGAACCAAAGAAGTTCGGCTTCGCTTGTTCGTCGAATCCATTTCGTTCTTGCCCAAATGGATGATCTTCGTCAAAATTGAAGATACATCCGGTTCCCAAATAAGTATAATGAATTTGTTTCGACCGACACAATTCGGCTAAAAGAATAGGGGAAAACAAATTATCGCGCACATTTTCTACCAATTTTCCAGATTGTTCTAAATAATCAATCGTAGGATATGTTTTTCCGTTGATTTTTCCATGAGTTCGTCCAATAAAAGAAACTACATGTGTTGGTGCGACACGGTTGATTTCGGCATTCAGACCATTTTCGTCATCTACACGGGAAACGCCCGATACGAAATCCACGCCATGTTCGACTAAAATAGATACAAATTGGTTCCCTATCCACCCGTTTGACCCATATACCAGAACTTTCATATTATAATTATAGCCCACGATAATTATATTTCAAACCAAACGGTACATTATTTAATCCCATGCTCGTCCAAAAATGCGATCGTTGTCGGCAATAATTGATTACATGGAACCTGATATTTTGCACACCAATGCATGCATTTCTGCGCATTATTTTTTATGAGTTTATCTACCTTATCCTGTTTGTTTTTATGTTCGAGCAAGGACAGTGTATAATGAATATTTTCAATTTGCTGCTGGCCGAAAATCGCATTGTATTCTTCCATCTTCGTCTGCATTAATAACGTCAAGGGCACATTCAAAAACCGCGAAACTGATCGACAAGATATCACTTTCTGAAAAACTGAATGCAATCGTGGATATACATGATGAATCGTTGCGAAGTGAAATCCGTTACACACCAAATATTTCTCTGAATTCGCATACCTACTTGTTTGCGGTTTTGTAATATAAACCTTTTCATAAAATGATGATAAAATGGTCAATATATCTAATGTGGATTCCATGAAACAATCGAAGACCTTCAAAATAAAACATCCATTTTTTCTCTGCATAATAATAGCATATACCGCTTGTGCGAATAATAACTTTGTAATATGTTTCTCTTGGCTATTAAAATCCACTGAAAAATCAAATCCGCCATCGCCCGTAATCATATGCATGGATGATGCATAATGCGTATAACAATGTTCAAAATTCGTAATGTTCAATATATCGCCCGTACCATCCGCACCCGTTTCAATTGTAACATTGGGGTTTTCTCTCATAAATTGCTGACTTTTTTTCCATGCGGGTATATTCGGATCGTGCGCGTCATCCAGTATAGTCATACCAATATATTTATCGTTTCGATTATTGCGCATATGTACCAGAGCTTCAATAAACCCACCGGGTCCCTCCGCCAAATGAAAACTGCGGAACGAATTTCGCTCACCTTCTATTGTCGGTGTCTCCAATAAACGAAAAAAACGCGTCAATTCAATCATTTTAAAATAAGAACGCGACAATGGTTTTATTTTTGCAATACATTTACGTTTTCCTGGAATACATGTATGTATATATTCATATGGATTCGTATATCGTTTATATATGTCCCATTCGTTTTCTTGGTGTTCAATCCGCTGTTTTATATCCATTAAATAATACGACAATGAATTCGATATCGCAATCGAAGAAGGTATATCAATATCTTCTTCTATGCAATCAATCTTGTTGTACAATGTATTTACGCTTCGCGGTATTTGTAAATGAATCATATTTATATAATCGGGTTATGTGATATACCATGTTCCACGTTTATGTTTATATTAGTTCGATGTAAATTATACATAAACACACAATTATTGTATGGTTATATAGACATTATACCTAATCCTTTTTTGCACGACGAATCACCACAGTTTTACCAGTTACGACCGGCTCCAAATTTACTTCGGTACCACTCCCAATAGTACCACTCCCAATAGTAATCTGCACTTTCTTCCCCGGCAATTTACGAATGGTTGATTTTGATTCGCTCACCTTCTCCAATAGTGCATCCCCTTTTTGGGTACGCTGAATAATCGCATCTGCAGATTCGTCATCTTCTTCATTCAAATGTCGCATCATCAACTTCGCCGCCTTTTCAGCATTCACACTATGTGTTTTACGGAACACGAAATATCGGTTTAGAAAGGATACCCGCTTCTCTTCATTCGTCATATCCGGCGCGCTTTCATATTCACTCTTTAAACCCCGATTTTGCTGAATTTCAGAATTCATCATATCAAATAACTCACTAAACAGTCCGCTTCCGCTCGGCAAATGCATTGCTTTTGCTTCCTCATCACCAATGACGGAAAATCCGTAATTTCCCATCACGCGCTCCAAATATTTGAAATTCACCAAATATTCGCGGAACACTTTATTAATACTCTCTTGATAGACATCCACTGCGTATCCCAACGAATATTCGTCTTCCGGAAATCCAGTAAAATCATATTGTTTCGTAATCTCAAACATTTTCTGCTCGTCGCGCATAATAATCACCCCCTCTTCCCTTTCCTTGTTTTTCAGTAAATTAAACACAGTTTGGCCGTCATAACACGTACCAACGAAATATCCATTCACTTTGGTACATTCCGCTACATTTCGCAGGAAAGCATGCATTGACCGCTCACTTTCAAAGAAATAATGCAATGCGAATTGGCATGAACTCACGTTAAAACCTTCTTCTCCAATACCATACCACTTATACACCCCGGCGCCTAATTCCGTTTTGTCTTTTGGTCCTTGCCCAAATACAGCCCTCGCGATTTGATTGTCCTTCTCACTAAGTAGCGCCTTTCCAGAACGTATGTTGAGACCACTGTTCCCATTTACAAAGAGCGCCCCGGGCATCTTGTTATATTTTCTGCGAAAATTCAAATAACGCGCGCACGCACCGTCCAATTGGTTCTCAATATTGTCCTTTGATATGTCTATACCAAAGACGAATTCTAAGTGAGCCGCCAACCATTTCGGCAAATCTCCCGCCTTACCCACCGCGTAATCAATCAACGTATTTCCTCGATTACTCGCACCCAATATTAACTTTCGTTTAACATACAAATTGTGAAAATTTCGCAGAGCCTTGGTATTCGTATCCTTTCCGGAACGATTATAATACACATCCTCGTCCATGGTTTCTGTAGGAATGTTCAAACCTGTACTAATCATATTCTCCGTAATCGGATGATGAATAGAATGCCAATTACTATTCGCAACATGATATGCATTTCCATAATTCTGACCCCCGGATCGTAAATCATTTGTCTTGTCATAACGTACGCGAAGTGGGATCCATTTCCATGCACCAACTTTATCCTTATCATAACTAAACTCGACTATCATATCCTCTTCAAAATATTCGTTTTCCTTCGTCATCATAACCATACCTCCCGTACCATTGTCGCGCAATTCAACATTGCATAATGATGCATTTGTGTCGTACGGATTTGTCGGCTGAAACGCAACCGGTTGATGATACTGTTCATTATCTTTATCTCCAGGCGAAGGAAGTTGGTCATTTATCATATCCAGCATTGGATTTACATATCCATGCTCCCTACGATTAAATCCGCATCGCAAAATGATTGTTTTATATTGCACCAACGATTGTGCTGCAGCCAAATTCACACCTTCTTGGAATACGTGATGTACCTCTTCCTTCCCAGTCTTGTCCTTTTTCACCGAAACCAAGAAATCGATTGTATTGAATTCGGCCGGCTTCCACTTGAACGACAATGGCCAAGTCATTTTTTTGGTAATACCGGCATGACCCGAGCGCTCTCCACCAACGCCGGTACTTGCTGGCGTGAAAATCAAACCGTCTGTATTGTATTCGTACGTCCCATCGCGAACTTTCGACAATATTTCCGAACATCCTTTAAATATACCCCCGTTGCGCGAAGAATAAAACTCCTTACATTTTATACGGAAATGGCAAGCGTGTTCGTCTATTTGGTCCTCGGCCATTTTCTTTTTCGGGTCGCTGTTGCCGCCCGAAACGTCTATTATTGACCGCGGCTTCAACGCGCGGATATAACTATTTAGCAAATTCAACCGAAACTTATTGGGTTCTTCCGCATCGTCCATGGCGACAAAATTCAATTCCCGCTGACTTTTCCCATTTATATAATACACATCAAACGCCGCGTATAAATTCACGTATTTGCCGGTTTTGTCGTATTTAATATGTTCACCGTCCAATAAGCTATCACACAAATCCTTGACCGTGGTCATAGTTCCTGTGAAAATTACGTTCATGTTGGTGTCTATCATATAAATACGCCCATTGGGTGCTATATATAACAATTTGCGGTCGCCGTCTGCCTTGTCCGTGACTGTATAACTGCTTCGAATATTCGGTAGCGTAGAGGTCTGTTCTTTACCATCCTCGGGCAAGGGCGCTACATTCACCATTTGTAATGTATATGACGACGGACCTGTAAAATGGCGATTCAGCTTGCGTTTTGCGATATTTCGTGTTCGGTCATTGTTATTCAGCAATTGTTCCATATATTCCACTGCATATTCTGGCCCAAATACCAATTGCATATACATGTGCAAAACCTTGTCCCTCTCGCTATATGCGATCGGGTAATTCGTTCCTTGCAATCCACTCAATACAATACGAATACATTTGCGAAGAGCCACCATCAATTTAGCAGTTGTAGTGAAAGGTGTTCCTGGACCCACGCGCGTGTTATCAACTTCCAATTCCACCTCATAACCTTCAGGATTTGTAAAAACCTTTGCGTCTTGAACGGTGTATTGCGGAATCGGAACGCGTCGGTCTGTTTTTGCAGAACCTTTCACTATACTAATATCTACAAACACGGGGTAGTCGGGGTGCGCCAACCGAACACGATTTATATATCGAAACGTCTTTTTCGTATCTGTCCATTTCGATAAAACCTTTTTCGCAGTTTCAGATCTAACTCCAAAATCGCGCTCATATTGATATGATACGCGGAAATTATGATCAGGGAATTCTACAGGGCGCAATGGCTTGCTTGTATCGCGATTCGCACCAATAAATGGAGGCTCTTTCTTGGTGAATTTGATTTTATCTGCTACGGCAGACGATGTCGAAGGCAAATCGATCAACTTTTGCAAATTATTCGTACGACAATATTCCTGCACCAAATCAACACCCATTACTTCTGCGCGACTGTTCGACATCCGATATTGTCCGGTCTTCCTATCTGTTTCCTCACTTTGAATGCGCAAAATGCTCAATCCCTCGGGGTGATTTGTCGAAAACCCGGCGCTGTAAAATTGCTGAACCACATTGTCGTAATCGATTTTAGAGAGGGGGCGTGCGCTTTTCGGATTTGTACCAAAGCGGACTTCCAATTCACTTACCTTTCCGCGAGCATTCAAATACGGATTATCGGCTAAATAAAATTCCACCATAGTTTCAAAATCCGCCTTTGAATTTGGCTCTCGTTCATCTGCACGTTTCTTTGACGATGTTGAATCCATAATCTGCGGAGACGTATCAGACGGGCTTGTCGGTTTATAATTCGGCGAAATTTCGACTGCCGCAGACTGACTCATAATATATAAATAGGTATAACGTATATTCATATATTATTTTATTTATTCAAACATCAATTTTGTCTTGTTCATTTTCTCCAAAATCGCTTCATACCAATCCGACTTTTTTGGTTTCGGCGATACAGGTACTACACCCAAGCGTGTAGCCATTTCTTCCAATTCGGGGATTTTATAATTCGAAATACCCTTCAATATTTTGTCTTGGCCATAATCAATCCCAACCTTGGTATTCATTATGTTACCCAAACGTACATCTGATATTGGCGTCGTATTTACTGAAATAAATCCGTCTTGAGTTCGATTAAACTGATAAAACGGCTCTGCGCTACTTGTTTTGAATTCCAAATACACATTGTCTTGCACCAATATTGCGTTTATTTTATAAAACATGCACATTGCGTGAAATGCCGACCACGATGTCTTTTTATCCAACATTAATTCGGATTGTGTCTCCTGAAACTGGACATTTGTCCATTTGTAACCATGCACTTTCAATGTGGCCTTCATTGATTCGCGATTCTTATTCACATAATCCAATATAACCTGTTTTTCTTGAATTTCGGTCGTTTTATACTTGTTGCCTATCATAATATATTCAGATTCTCCGTGATGAACTACGTAAGCGCACCAAAATAATGTGTCTGTTTTTCTTGGCGAAAAAATACATTCTTGGTCGGCAATTTCTGCGCCGAATCGAAGAGAGGGTCTTGCGATAGGCAATGCGCATTCTGATGGAATTGTTATATTGTCCAATGTCTCACATAAACGCCGTCGCATGAAATCGTCGTTTAACATATATTGTTCAAAACATTGAATACTATCAAATTTATTATGTGGATAAAAAATTTGATTTAAAAATAAGGTCGTCATATTTGGATATAATATAGAGGCACCAAATCTTTATATGGTTACTGTAAATTACATAGCACCCACATTCGATTGGTATTCTTCTTCAAAGAACGCCTGTTTAAACGTCTGTTTTTGCGACTCCATTTGAGTCAATGACCGTTCTTGATCTTTCACGTACGCCAAATAAGTGCGAATATTATTTAACACAGTTTTAGGCAAAAAAGATAAATTCACATATACTCCGCTCTTGTTTTCATTTAATTTCACGTCCGGATCGTTGTGCAAAATTTTTAACACTTCCAATTGTTGAGATTTGGTCATTTTTTCAATGCATGATTTAAGTTCTTCTAATGTTTGACTATCCATTTTAACATTTTTCGAATGAAGTATTTATATTGTTTCTAATTGGGTAGAATTATTGAGATATGTGTGATAAAATGCACTCTATATTAGATATCCAACGCGCTTGCGCAAAAAATAAGAGATAATATATTGGTTCTAACTTCGACCTAAGACGTCAATTTTGCAATCGCGCAAATATACGTGTCGTTCAATTCAAATCGAATTCCAATGACTTTCACTGTTAATGTATCCCCCTCTTTCACGGATAGGAACCGATTGTCTAAATGATGATGATCCTTCGCTACAAACACAGTAACCGGCATGTTGCCCGCTTCATCCACAACTTGAGCATGAATACCCGCCTTCGTCACCGTCTTACATTTGCACTCGATCAACATTCCCTCTACCGGCAAACAAACCATGCACTCGAATACAACGTGAAATTGGACCACATCCGACTGAACATTACCACTCGAATAATTTACAATCTTCACTGAACCCGGTTTAATATACCCTTCATTTATACACTTACCCGAAATCTTCACTAAAATACGATTCTCCAAATTCTGTTTCACGTTTTTACCGATTTCCGTAATGGCTAAACATACTTTGGTGTCCAAAATAGACTTCATATACACGCCGAAAACTTTTCGATCGTCACCCCCACGTTTGTCCTTTGCAGTTCCATCGTCGGATTTTTTTTTACGAATAATTACTGTGGCCATTGGGATTAATTAACAATATAATAGCAGTTAGATTTTATATTGTTTTCCGGCTTGATTGTGCAAACATCAATTTTGTCCAATGTCGTAAAATTGATATGTGGTGAATATGTTCAAATAACGATACACACACAACATGGACACAATCGGAAAAAACATCATGAAAATAAATCGTTCTCTATTTTCCATTCAAACGCATAACGTTTTGAGTGATTTACGATCCATTCAAGACAGGTTGAATGATGTGGAACGATCTTTGCGCGAAAATTTGGAGGAGAATGTCCGAGACCCCGCCGCAATTCCTATGTCGCAGGGTGCCTCGCCCACTGCACCATCTACAAAAAGACGCAGGTTTCATTGAGTGCGCGCAAAATGCTCTCGTATTTATCTATTTCAAATGCAGAACCCATCAGAATCGGGGTTCGTTGGTGTATTTCAGTAGGCACAATGTCCAAGATTCGATGTGCGCTCATTTTGCCTAAAATTGCATTCCCACCAGCTTCCTCCAATATTTTTGCCATGGGAAAACATTCGTAAATTACTCGCAATTTCCCATGTTTGTTTTTTTCGTCTGCCGGATAGCAAAACATGCCTCCGTATAACAATGTCCTATGAACATCCGCTACCATGGAACCAATATATCGCTGCGTGTATTTTTGGGCCGGATCGCGATAATGATCAATATATTTCTTCATATCGTCGAACCACAGCCGCGAATTTCCTTCGTTGATGGAGTATATCAATTTCTTTTTAGAAGTAATGTCCAAGATTCCGGTTTGTATATATAAACCAGTTTTTCGATCTAAAGTGAATTTGCGCACACCTAATCCGGTAAAAGTAACAACCAGCTCTGTCGCGGGTCCATACAATATATATCCGGCACATATTACATCATTTCCTGTTCTATAAATACGACTATCCAAGGTTTCCGCCGGGTTCGTGTCTGTGTATATCGAAAAAATGGTTCCAATACAACAATTACAGTCAATATTGGAAGAACCATCAAGCGGATCGAACGCAACCATGTATGTATTTTTACCAGGTTCTTGGACTTGGACGGCCGCGTCGTCCTCTTCAGATAGCAGCAAACTACAAAAGCCCGTCTTGGACAGAGCATCCATCATGATTTTATTGGAAACCACATCCAACTTCTTCTGCTCGTCACCAGAACTATTTGTCGATGCTGACTCCGACGTTCCTTGCAAATTGTCCAATGCAGCGCGCTCCACCTTTTCCCCGATTTCGATACCACAATGTGATATTTCTTGGACAATGCATGTTAATTCGCTTACAATTTTCACCGAATGTAAATAAGCCAACAGATCCATTCTATACACTATTTTATGAAGACAAAAAATATGGACCAATTGGTTATACTGCGCGGCGATATTTTGCGATTCCACTGTACATTGCCTCTTCGGGATTCATAAACCACACCTTGCCTCCATATTGATTGTCCGTGCGATGGCGCAAAATCATTTCCAAAATAACGCCCAACCCCATTTGCATAATTTCTTTGGATGTCGATAAACTGTACATTTGCAGACCAAGCACCTCATTCAACCGTTTAATTATATCTCCCTTACCTGGCGTTTGAGCGCCGATGCGTGTTCCGCGATTGTTTTGCATTTGCGTCACATCTTTGATTCTAAATACCATTTCCTTCCCATTATGAAACATATCGATAAAACCCATAATTTGAGAATACACGACGGGTAGAATCTCAAACTGCTTCGCCAATAATCCAGCTTGTTCGAAATTACGCACATCTTCCGGCTCGGCTTCTATCCACCGGGTTGGATCTTCTGGCGATTGCACATATAGCATCCAGTTTGCCTGTTCGGCGACAAAAAACACCGTCTTTTTTCCTAAAGTAATCATTTTTGTATCTAAATATTCCTTGACTACTTTCTCCACTTCGCCTAAATCCGCAAAATCGCGCACTTTCGAATAAAAATGGGAAACTAATATCAGTTTTTCAGCGGGCATCAAGAAATCCACGTTGTGATGAATCACGTAATCCACCAATTCACCAAAACCGATTTCATGCACCATTTGCAACTGATTGAAGACGCGACTTGCATGTTTGTACCAATTCTGGTCTCCTTGCGCGATTTCTTGGACACTACTTGCGTATTCCACATGTTTCTCAATTTCGCCTAAAATTCTTCTATATTCGCCATCCAAATCCGTTTTGTCGGAAATCTTGGACATTTCCTTTTTGGATTCTTCCGCGGGAAACTCTTTAGGTATTTCTAAACCAACTGTTTGACGTTTATAATCTACCGGAACCGACCGTTCAAATACAGTAATGGCCTCGTCGTTGATTTCAATGGGCTGAAATGCGTAAATATCTCCACGATTGACTAAATTACCACGCCGCCCGTATTTATCCACCAAATATTCGGTTTTATTATTCGTAAAAGCAGTCAGCGCCGCGTAAATCTGATACACCGGATATTGTTTTGTTATATTTATGGAGTCGATTAATTCCGCCAGATTGTAGAAATGCTGACCGTTTCGCTCATCTCGATATAATTGGCGAATGCGCTGCATAATTCGTCCGTTATTCGAATCCGCAAATTGTGTGGAATATGTATCGTCGATAATGGGTCGCTCTGGACCGCGAGGATTGCACTTAAATTCACAATCTTCCATATAATCACAAATATCGGTATGGGGTCGATCGCCGATTTTGTATTGAATCCGTTTTCTATCGGTAGAAAGAGTCAATTCGATGGTTTGGTTCGCCGCAATCGAAGCCAATTTATCCATTGTAAAATTCACTTGGCCGATATTCAACACGCAATCCACCGCGGTCTCTTTCATGATACGCGTTACTTGCCCAATCAAACTGGCCTTCTTTTCGGCTAAACGATATACATACACATCCGCCGCCTCCTCGTCGGGTCGGTCCTTTATTCGCGTACCATGCATGTAAATCTCCACGTTTCGTTCTGAAAACGGCAACATGCAGTGACTCAAATTACGAACGCCGCGACCAATAATCTGTTCTGCGCGGTTCATATTGTACCATGGTTCTAATAAATGAATTTGCCGAATGCATTTGAAATCCAGTCCTTCGGACCCCGCTTTCGAAATCAACACAACCTTGACCAATTCTCCGTGTTTATTGTCCGAACTTGTGACTTGTTTCAAATCCTCGGCATTTTGCGGCGAATATGCCTTGTCGCCTGTAATCATAACATATTTCGCAGGTTTGAATGACTTGACGTCACTCAATTGACTTTTTGGCTTCATCGTTGCCGCATCAAGTTGTTCGGATAGGGGCTTTTCAAATAGTGTTGGGGGGTAATCAGTTGCCGTACTATATCGAGTAAATCCCATTTCTTCCAAGGCCAACGCTAACGGTACTACACCGCCATCAATATACTGGGAATAAATCATCACAATACCGGTTGATTTTCGAATACTATCACATATTGCGGCAATCTTGGCGCTATATTTAGGCAAAACCTCCCTTTGAAAAATCCGCCCATATTTTTCCAATATTTCCGGTCGATATTTGAATCCATATTTTAGCGGAATTCGTTTTCGTGAATCGTCAATAAACGTCATGACCGTATTCATGCCGCGCTTGCCCACCATATTTCCGCGCGGGTCGCCCAACTCTTCTTCTTCAATCGATCCTTCTTGAATCGATTCCACCGACAATGCACCGCTTTGGATTTGCGCATCGAGTCTGTCGCTTGGATAGACAATGTTTAACGCTTCCAATGGAGTTTGTAGTCGTCGAAATCCAAAACGGTCCATTTCTTCGAAATCGGGAATCGCACCGCTCTTGGATTCTTCTGCATCTTTACGCATTCCGTCAATGACTAATTGATACGCCTTCTCTTGATATTCACCCAAAGTGGTTACGTAAAGAGGAAGGAATTGCAACGGTTCCTCAATTTCCTTTCCGTTTAATTGCTTTGTGGGTAGCTTGTGCTGATATTTGGCTTGCCCGATCAACGCCTGGCCCGCTTTGACCAAGGATCCAATCACACTTGGTGGTTCTGCAAAAGTGTGCTCTAATGCGAATTCTGTCGGATAAATGCGATATGGAAATGTGTATGGATTTTCGCCGCGCACATAGGATATATATCCGATTAATTTCCGATGCAATAGTTCTCGCCCGCCTTCTTCGATGACGTCACCATTTTCCCCCTTTTTGGGTTCCTTGAATTTCCCATCCTTTTCAAATACTTCTTCTTCGGTAATCAAACCTCGTTTATCATTCCCATTCATCAAATTCACTAGCCATATAATTTCGGAATGCGAATTGTACATGGGTGTCGCAGAAAGAAGCAACAGCCGCATATTAGTGGTGTATTTGGCCAATTTCATTAATAAATGTGCGGTTTTGCTTTCCTGATTATCATTGGCTAAACGGATATTATGTACTTCGTCAATCACAATCAATCGATTGTCGAAAAACCGGCGAATATTTTGGATTTCGATTTTGCGCTGATCTTCCAAACTGAATCCACTGTCTTTTGGAACGGAGGTCTTTTTACGAATATAATTCGCCAATTCGACATACCCCATAAATACGTAATTTTGATTCACAATAGAACGTATTTGGGCCACGACGCGCTCTTTCGGAATACCTTTCAAACTGGTCGGATTGACTTCTTTAATTAACGTATTCCCAATACAAGACGTGATATTCCAGACGCCATCCACTTCAATGAGGCGTCGTTCATCAAACAATTGCAGTTTGAAATTGGCCTGGACATTCGGCGCCGCAACCACAATAATACGCTGCTTAATCCCAATTTGTTTCATATAACTGCGCATTTCCTCTGTAATTCCAATTGCACTGCATGTTTTTCCGCTGCCTAACCCGTGATAGAGCAATAGACTGTTGTACGGCGTTTGCAAGGAGAGAAAATTCTTCACGAAAATTTGATGAGGCAAAAGTTCGAATTCTGCGTAGCACATCTTGTCTGCGTATTCTTGGACATTGTTTATAGAACCATCATATTGCGTATCGTGAAACTCTTTGTGACTGGCCAATTTGAGTGCGAATTCGGGGTCGTCTAAATCGGGGTACAAATATGGATGTTCACTATGTTGAGACCGTGTATCAAACTCGATTTTCTCCCTTTGTCGTTTATAGGAATTCGAATTTTTGGGCAATGCCGCCAAAACGTCGTTTATAATGAGGGCTTCCTTGTTTTTTTGCGAGGGGGCTAATTGCACCGGTTCGCCCTGGACATTTCGCTCCATTTCTTCTTCAATCGCGGACGGACCCTCATTATTTTTCGCTTCCATAGCCGCCGTTGTCTCGGCCTCTTGAATCACAACGGGATCTGCCGCACCGGATGGCGGTGCCTTGGGTTCATCCGATTTCGGAATTGGTTCGCACAATCCCGTATTTTTATTTCGACGCGTACCTTTTGGACATTTTGCCGTTTTCACAGGCGCAGTTTCTAAATCATTTGCCGGTACCTGTGTTTTCATGATAATCGTTCTATTTTTACGTGTCTTTTTTATGGTTTGAGAAACGTCCATGGTAAATATACGTATATACACTAAACGTATATTTTCAATATTGGCGGTTGAGCGCTTACAAGTTTTCAATGGTGGTCTTCTTTCCGTGACATTCGCGACAAAGCGCCAGAAGATTATCCACGTGGTTACTTCCGCCATATTCGAGGCGCGTTTTGTGATCGACTTCAAACCATGCGTTCAGCTGTTCTCCGCAATCACCACATTTCCAGTTCTGTCGAGATGCGACAAACTTCTTTTTGGTCTCACTGACCGACCGCTTGGTGCTTTTTTTACCGGACTGCATCAGGCGTTCTTCTGAATTTTGCTGTCTATCCCCCGGACCAGGTATTTGTACAATCGGGTATTGACCATCGTTATTTGAAAACGAATTTCGCGAAGTGAAATCTAATACGGGAGATAACATCGAGGTCGTATTTTTATCCACAGGTAAATATTTCAAATAATCATTTGACGTCATAATAATATCCTTTGCGTGTGCCGGATTTTTTTTCACCAAAACATATAACACAAAGGCGCCAATCACAACCCCCGCCATTTGATAATATTTCTTATATTGGAACAATTGTTTGGTATATTTCCCGTCGCTATAAATATGAAAACAAATCGCGCCCACCGCGAGAAGCAATACAAGTTCAAATCTCATCCTATATAATTTCGTTATAATATAAAGACAAATTATTTGATAAATAACTTAGTAGCAATTCCAATTGCATTGGGTATATACTTTTACTTGTAGGATATGTATATCAATATCAGACATAACACCGTGAATCCCATCACAATGTATTCCTTTTGCAAATTCCATTTTTCGGACAATTTCAGTTGCTTCGGCTTATAATGTGCGCGATAATGGTCCAATGCTGCAAAGAGCGAGATTTCTTCTTTCCCCAGCATTTTATTGATTTTGTTGTGAATAAAATGAACCCATCGAATAAACGAGTCGCGACTATCTAAATAAGGCGAAACAGGATATTTGTCCAAGAGACTGCTAAATTTGTCGCCAATTCCCGGATTTGGGATAAATAAAGGCAAGTTTTGTATAAAGTCGTAATATTTACGCTTGGTTACGGCATTTGGAGTGTGTGGATAATTATGCGAAATTGTTTCCAAAAAAAACCAGTAATGCGGCCCCCAAATTTCGGGGTCAAATTTTTCGGAATTGAATGGGACGAAATTTGGCGGTAAATATGTGTCTTGTCTATGTTTATCGTGATGTTCGTCCATAGTACGTGGATGTAACGAAAAAGTATATAAACACTGTGGAATATAATAATGTAGAAAAACCGTACTTATGCAAAACGAACATTATTGTAATAATTGTGGGAAAGGGGGGCATATGTATCATCAATGTAAAATGCCCATTACTAGTATAGGAATTGTCGTGTTTCGCAAAGTAAATGACGTATTGCAATATTTAATGATTCGCAGAAAAGACAGTTTGGGCCATATCGATTTCATGCGAGGAAAATATTCGGTTGCGAACAAGCATTACATCGTAAATATGCTAAATCAAATGACTGCCGACGAAAAGCGCCGCATGAAAACCGACGATTTCGACAAACTATGGTTTGATATTTGGCTCGGGAATTCCATTTCGAGCCAATATAAAAGCGAGGAAGTGATCTCACGCGAAAAATTCAAAACACTTAGTGCGGGGGTATCATTCAACCAGGACTTTTACACATTAAAAGATTTAATTGAAATAAGCGATGCGAATGGGACATGGGAAGAAACGGAATGGGGGTTTCCAAAAGGGCGTCGCAACACAATGGAGAAAGATTATGATTGTGCATTGCGCGAGTTCGAAGAAGAAACTGGATATAGTAAAAACTCTCTAAAAAATGTGCAAAATATTATGCCGTATGAAGAAATTTTCACAGGGTCGAATTATAAATCGTACAAGCACAAATATTATTTAATGTACATGGAAAATGCGACAGAAGTGAGAGAAAACCAATCCGACCCCACGGAAGTCAGTAAAATGGAATGGAAAACGTATGAACAGTGTTTAGCCTGCATACGCGATTATAATGCGGAAAAAAAACGTTTGATTGCACGGATACATAATACGCTCACAAAATACATATTAGTATAGTCATATTCAAATTCTTCGCCGATATAATCGCAATATAATATAAATTCACAAATAGAATATGGTAAAACAAAAGGTCGGGAACCCGAGTTTTTATAATAATATCCAAACCGAACTCATGGATTTTTTCACCAAACTCACCAGTACGGATTCTGCATATGATACATGGAAGCAATGCATATATAAGTATTTTTTCAATAGCATCGGAATTGTGATTGTTTCCATTATATTGTTCAACATATTTTCTAATTCGGGCAGCGCTCATTACAATGTCCAAAAATATTTTTTCCTGTACGCGTTTCCCATTCTATTCATGTTTGCCTTGATATTAAATTTGGGCAAAGATCGCCCAACCACGACCCTTTTCATTAAAACGACGGGCATATTGGCGTTTTGTGCGATGGCTATTTATTATATGACGTACAATGGCGCAAATATATCTGTGTATTCGAATAAATTATTGATCGGATTCATAGTATTGATTGGTTTAGGCATAGTCTACCAATACATTGTGAATTACATGTCGCGATTGAAGGGATGGGCCGGTTTCATATCACAGTTGATTTTCTATATTCCGTGTGTGTTGTGGGATTTGTGGTTCTATATTTTAGAACAGTTTCATCTCACCCCATATTCGGTATATGGATTCATTTGTTTAGAAATTGTTTTGGTCATATTGTATTTGTATTTACCCGATATTGCCGCCCCAATTACCGGTACAAGTAACAGTATTCAATTGGCGAATAATGTAATATATCTCGACAAGGGAAAACAAACGATTGCGACAAGCGATATGTTGAAAATACCACCTGCGCCAAACCAGGCGGTCGGTTCGTATTTGACGAATTATTGTTTATCCATGTGGGTGTATATAAATCCACGCAGTCCAACATCGGAAGCTTATAACAAAGAAACGGAAATTTTGAGCTACGGTTTCACCGACGCGAGTGGCGTTCAACATGTAAAACCAATGTTACGTTACTATGGTGGAGGCGTAAATGACCAACCGATTGAACGCAACAAATATGTGTTTTACTTTTCAGAATATCCTCCTGCGTCTCAATCGCCGAATACCTTTTATGACGTCACTATTCCGAATCAAAAATGGAATCAAATAGTCATGAATTATACCAATAATCGAGTGGATATCTTTATAAACGGCGTTTTAGAACGAAGTTTCACTATGACGGATTCAATGCCCGTATATAATGATTTGGATACGATTACTGTAGGCGACGACAATGGATTGGATGGTGGAATATGCAATGTGGTGTATTATAGACATCCATTAAGCGAAGACCAAATCGCGTTTTTGTATAATTCGCAAATGAATTCCGATCCGCCAATTTCGTCGAAAAATTTGAATACGGACTGATGAGCGGCAACATATATTTGCAGCAAGACCTTTCACTTTGATATTATGTTTATCCCTAATATCAAGATATTAGTCACTAAAAATGAACAAAATTGTATAATATATGTATATAGTAAGTTACATAATGAATTGGACAGTCGTTATTTTAGCCATTATAGTGATCATGCTTGTTTATGTATTATATGTGTATTTTGTGAGTCAAGCGTCTATATTGGCCAAATCCGCCAGTCTAATGAGTGGCGATAATCAGCCTATTACCACAATTAATAGCGGACAATCCACGCGATATTCCTACGGTATCTGGGTATATGTGAATACGTGGAATACAACTTCCACCAAGGTCATATTTTCCCGCGCAGGAAATATCAAATTGTATTTAGCACCCGACAAGCCATCCCTATATTGCGACCTTACATGCATGAATTCAAATGGACAGGCCGGAAATACACAAACCATTCTAATCACCGATAATTTCGCGATTCAGAAGTGGGTGTATGTGGTAGTCAGTTCGGACAATACCATTGTTGATTGTTATTTAGACGGTAAGTTAGTGAATTCGACTAAATTGACGAATTCGCCAGCAGTGCCTGCGTTGGCCACCCCCGTTTTATTGGGTTCTGGATGGGATTGCTACATTGCCGGCTTTAAAAATACGGCTAACCCCGTCGGCCCACAGCAAGTTTGGGATGATTACATGAGTGGAACCGGTAGTGCAGTTTCCAACTTTTTCTCTGCATACAGTCTCAACTTTTCAGTTGATAAAAACAACGTGCAGCAGTCATCATATACGATGAATCTATAAGTCATCATTCATAATATGGTTTCAATGGTGTAGCAAAATGTTTTTAGATAATGGTGGTTATTATCTAAAATTTGAATTGAATTCCCTGCATAAAAACATATTCGCAATATATAATAGAAGATACATATGAGTAGTTTTGCACCACCACCACCCGTAAATCAAATACCAACAGCACAAGCTATTCCGGCCGCGGTTACAAACACAATAAATACTGCGACTGAGGGGTTGTCCAAGATATCCAACAGCGTGGTCGATAATGTGTCTAGTATGTCGGACTATGTGAAGGAATCGATTTCAAGTTTTGGAGATCCATCGGTTGTCGGCGCCGGGTCGGAGTTTTTGAACTCGAATACAATGATTGCGAAGTTCGCTTTTTTACTACTGGTGCTAATCGTTTTTTTATTTATGGTTCATTTAGGCATTCGAATCATCGGTTATTTTACAAAGCCAAAAGGTAGTCCTTTTTTGATATCCGGAACAATGAATGCGGCCAATGAAGTCACTATTTATCAAGACCCCAAAATATCTCAATCGATCCCCATTTTACGATCGAATAACCAAAGCGACGGTATCGAATTTACATGGTCTTTGTGGATTTATATTAATGATATTAATACTACGGGCACGACTCCTCAATATTCAAATATTTTCAACAAGGGAAATGCGGCTTATGGAACCAACGGTTTAGCGACCGTGAATAACGGTCCCGGATTATATTTAGACAATAAAGGGCATCAATTGCTCGTCGTGATGAATACGGTGGATCCCAACAACTACCAAAACATGCTATATATCAAGGATATGCCGTTGCGCAAATGGTTTCATTGTTGCGTTCGTCTTGAAAACACTGCATTGGACGTATATATTAACGGCGTCATTGCTGGACGTATGATTATGCAGGATGTTCCGAAGCAAAATTATGAAAATGTAAATGTTTGCAAGAACGGCGGGTTTAATGGAAATATTGCGGATTTGCAATATTACGACACCGCCCTCAGCGTCTTCCAAATCAATAATATCGTCGTTTGGGGTAGAAATACTGCGGCGTCTGATGCGGCCGGATCGGCCGATGCGACAGGATTCCCCTATTATTTGTCGAATTTATGGTATTCGGCGAACTATTAGAACTATGACCCCCCCCCGCCAATTTTGTTATATTTTTATCTCCATAGTGTAAAATATAATGAGCACAAACAATAATACATTTATTATGCAATGCCGATCGCAACAGCGGCAGCGCCAAACAATATTAGGAGCGCAAAATAACGTTTCATCCAGATTTGAGATGAAGTGCCCTTCGCTCGGATTTACGACGGAACAACTAGATATGCGCCGCAAAGCTGAAATTTTACAATATCCACAAAATGCGACTTCACAATCAACCGCTGTCAAACGATGGGCGTGGTTGGTTAAACAAAATAAACGGACTGTATATTGTGAAGATATTAGTACAAAACCGAAACCGTCGTCTTCATCCGATGTTCCGGGTCCAGTTATTCTATTATATAAAGACCGCAAAGTCCCCCTTTCCATGTATCGAAATGATCAATATATACGATTCACCGACATACCCTACACTGATTATAATTTTGAGTGGGAAATATCGCCCATTCATGACGTCATCGAGCCAAATAACGCCAGTGCGAAAATCGGGCATCTATCTATCGTACAGCCAAATAGTACGAGCATGGTATTTCAAACAATAATACCCGTTTCTTTATCGTTTCAAACCAATTATATACGCACTATAATTTCGACAAATGTTGCGACGATTGATATGTTAGTCAAAAGTGCGTCGTTGCATTTATATTACAATGATAAGCCCGTATCGATTGTTAGTCCAAGTGTATCATTTTTGGACCGTCTTACAGTTTCCATTTTGGATAGCAATGACGGTGCAATTTCCGCAATCAAATACATTGGTTCGCTCTATGTTCCGGGAATTTCACTCAATACATATTCAAGCAATGTATTCGCCATTCGATTAGTCATGAATATATTCATGACTATGTATGATGAATCTGGAAACGTGGTGCAAGGTTCCACGGATAATCTATATAACACACAATTCAATTTCATTGGAAATATAAAAGAGGCATTCACATCAAATGGTACGACTGCCCACGAATTCTATTCCTATATAAATTGCGCCGTTGAATACCCGCCCAATGTTTCCACATTTCAAGCATTTTCGTGGGAGAAGACAAATGTTATTGTAGCATAAAATGTTCCAATGAAGCAATTGCACGTTCGTGTTCAATTGTTTTTATCATGTAATCCGGCAAATGTACTTCCGTATAGGAGCCACCTCGCGTATCATCGATACCAAACAGATGCATAAATTGTTTTACGTGCTTATCAATATCGTATAAATCATGAACTACCATCGCATACACCACTTTTTGGGGAACATGTAATTGCACATATTCGAACATATCCGCACATTCTTCCATTACCACATCATAGTCCTTTTTAATATCGGCATGTAAAAACATTTTGTTGTTATCCAACGAAATGAAGTATAAATATAGATTGGTTTGCCTAGTCTCAACTACATGTTTTGGCTGTTTTTGCATATCCATCAATTCCGTTTCTAATAATTTACAAAATTCCTTAAGAAGAGCCGCCTTTTGTAATTGCTTATCCTTTTCATTTTCGCGCTTTTCGGATTCCCGATCCTTTAACCATTCGAACTTTTTAAAAAATTCGTCGTCCCATGCATGCTGTAAATCATCGCCCAAGTCAGAATCACTGTCGTCTTCGTCGTCAATTCGTCGGGTGTTAGTCATCCATGATATATCCGGATTACTACTTGCGACAAAATCAATCGGTTCATTTTGTATAAAATGATTTGTGGGAGGGTCCATAATATATGTATTTGTAATATTATTCATATATTATTTTTGTGATAAACATTATTGCGCGCTGTATCCAGGATTGGGAACCCCCGGAATACTGCGATGACCAGATTGTTCGCTGTAATATGGATTCGGTAGCCCATTTATATATCCGGGCACACCACTGTTACCATCTGACTCTTTGTCGGAATCAGTGCGATAATATGGTGGTTGCAATGCAAAATTTTGCACGTTCATCACATTTGGCGGCATGGGAATGGGTGCGCTATATGGATTCACAGGGACTGGTGGCGGCTGAAATCCGGTATTTGTCTTGGGCGGATAATATAGCGCAGGTTGCTGATATTGAACCGGTCGTTGTTGTACAAGTGGAATCTGATTGGTATATATTGGTGGCGCATAAGCGGCCGGAGCATAAGCGGCCGGAGCATAAGCGGCAGGCGGAGGACGCGGTGGGGGGATTCCCCAATTTTGCGTCATTGACGCTTCCGCCGTTCTTGTATATTTGTTTGGATTGGAAGTTTTCACGGGTGCATTGTACAAGGGGCTTGATTTCGAATGAATATTCAAACAGTTGTCCTGGGTCTTATACACCTGCCCAGACATGCACATGTCGGGTCTATCCACTTGAATACAGCTACGACGTTCATCATATTCACCCACCAAACACCATGATTTGTCGAAATCGGTCGGAGTGGGTTCTGTCGATTTCGGAGGAGCACTATTAATCGTTTCGTCCAAAGTTTGTTCTTTTACAACCTGGATCGAAATTGGTATTTTTGCAGTTTCAAGTAGCCCTTTGCCCACGGCTTCGCCGACTTGTTCCGCGTCTTTTACGCCGGATTCTACATCCTGATATAATTCGGATGCATAATCGGGTTCAAATTCGGGTTGTTCCGTATTCAAAGAACGCATTTCGAAAACTGCTGCATCCCATTGCAATTGCTCGGGAAGCGGACCGCTCACATTATTGCGGTCTTGCAATAAATTCCCCACCGAATGAACCGTCCCCTCGGCGATGTCTATCCCCGCTTTTGCGGTATCTCCGACGACATTTGCCGTTGTATTTATAGCCGCGCCGGTATAAAATCCAATCCAACCAAGAATGGTAGTCACGATTACACCCACCTTTCTGACTATAAATTGTACAGCCATTCCAATAAATAAAAAGATATTCATTCCTAAAAAGGACAAAATAAGCAATCCAACCAATATCATAATAATAATGTTTTTATTGGAAAATAAATTCGATTGGGATTCGACACTCGTATTATCGTCGGGTTCAGAAATCGTCGAGCCCGGCGTATCTACCGACATTTCCGTATTGTTTTCGTCCAATGTATTCAATGAATGTAATATGCCCCCCTTCATTTTACCACCTTTCATTTTAGTCATATGTATATTTGAATTATACTATATTCGCATATATTTTTTATGTAACATAATCCATTCGTTAAAACGTAATCCTTTTCTTGTCCGACTATTATAAATATGAGCATTTTTAACATGATGGAAACCTTCTTTTTCATTAGTTTAGGAATTACATTTGTTTTGATTTTACTGTTGGTATATCATTTTAAACAACGTCTTGCTACGGCCGAACAAAAGGCGGATACAATGTTTGAAATCGTGAATAATATTGCCCAAGAAATGTCCGGTATCAAAAACACTGTTGTTTCTCTTATGACTCGACCATCCATTCCATTCATTCATCAACAACAATCTACGATTCCATTGGATCAACGGTTTAGCGAAATTATAAGGGCAAATATCCAGGATGAGTTTGAACATGCATTAAATGCGGATGAAGACGACGATAGCGACGACAGCGATTCAGACTTGGACGACGATGATGATGATGATGATGACGAGAAAATTATTGTATCCGACGATGAAGCCGATGCGGATTTCTCTGTCCAAGAAATTCCCATTGAAATCATCGACGATTGTAATGTTGAAAATGCTTCTAAATGTGAAGCGCCTCTTCTGATTCCCAATGAATCTGCAACGGAAATTATTGAATTAAATTCAACAGAGAATCGAGAATATAGTAAAATGTCTCTGTCTGCTCTAAAGGCTTTAGTCGTTGAGAAGGGCATTTTAGAAGACCCATCCAAGATGAAAAAGACGAAGTTGATCGAATTAATTGAACAACATGCTGCATAATCACATGCCTTATCTTTTTTTTTGGAAAACAATATGTGTATGAAATATATAATGTTTTCTTATCCTCAACCCGAAACAATCAATTGTGCATTTCCGGTTGTACGCGAAACTATACCCAAGTCAAAATTGGGATATGCGACGAATAATGCATATCCGGAATTTCCGGCGAACATGCAAGATAGTCGTTCTTTAATTGCCTCATACCAACCTGAGGCAATTTTGAATGAAAATCTGATCAAACAAAGTGGGGTTACTACCAACTGGATGTATCGCAACTATTTAACAAATAATTCACAAAAAATTGCCCAGGATAATTTTAGAGAGGCGTGCAATGATACCGGATATTTCGAACGATTCTTGCCTGACCAACGCGGTGATAATCGCCCGATACAAGGTTCCCCGTTGCAATATTCATCATATGACGATACGCGCAGTGTTGAAAACCAGCCAAAAAGTGATTTGAAAGAGTTGTATCTGTCGAGAGAGCAATTGGAAGCGCGCAAAACCGCACCAGTTGTTACACAAGACGAATTATTTCGCATGTCGGTTAGGCGTAACTAACAAAATGCGAATGTGAATGTACCCAACGCAACCATTCCAAGAACCATGCCCGAATGATAAAACACCTGCATGTTTCTATACATTTCTAACCACGCCTTATTTTGTTCAGGCGTAGTTATATTGTTCAACATCCATTGGGTTTTAGGCATTAGCATATAGTAAAAATAATTGACTATGAATGCCGACGCAACGACGGTTGATACCATAGACAATGCGGATGCGCGCTCCTTACGAATAGACGTGTTATAAAATATAATACAGCCAGCCAATAGAACGCCTAAAGCATATCCGGTGTAATATATCTGTGTCCGCTCTTTCACAATTTCTTGATATATTCCCTGTAATTTCTCGGGCAATTGTCCCTGGTATGTTTGCACAGTTTGGCTGTTTAGCATCGCACCCAACATATACACCTTGGCTATGATGAATATCATGGCTATGGAACAAGTGATTGTACAAGGACACTTCATATTTATACTTTATTACGAGACAATGTCCAAGATATACACTCCTTAATTTCTCCTTTTTTTGAATATGTATATAAACATTACATTTTACACACATTACAATATGAAGCTCATCAGTTTTGATGTTGGGATCAAAAATATGGCCTTTTGCATATTTCAGCTGGGAGATCAAACACTTACCGTTCAAGATTGGGGGGTTTTGAATTTGATGGACGACGAACATGCTCCTGTTTTTCACTGCAATTGCACATTACAACAGAAGAAGAAGACGAAGAATGCTGCAGCCATTTTATGCGGGAAAAAGGCGAAATATTCGAAAAATGGGTGTTATTTCTGTGAATTACATGCTAAAAAATGTGAATCTTGGACAATACCAAAAAAAACTATGCAAATGTCGGCGCTGAAACGTTTGTCGCGCGACGAATTGGTATCTTTCGGAAGCGAATATGGGGCCCTTGTAATAGACGCCCCCAAAACCAAGAAGGATTGTTTAGCCATTTTACAAGATCATTTTCAATCCAAGTGTTTTGAGCCCATTTTGTCCAAGAAAATGAAATCGGCAGGGGAAACAGATTTAATCACAATTGGGCGAAATCTTCGAATGAAATTGGACGAGAGAAACGTCAAAGAATTGAGTCATGTGATTATCGAAAATCAAATATCCACAATTGCGACGCGAATGAAGACAATTCAGGGAATGCTCGCCCAATATTACATCATGTGTGAAGAACAGCCTCACATAGAGTTTATATCATCGGCGAATAAACTCAAACATCTTGTTCCTGTACCTTTAGAAAACACTGTTGTCCAAGATAATACATGCAATAAAAAAAACGCATATAAACAGCACAAACAAGACGCAATTATATTTAGCAAACAATTTATAGCAAACAATCAAATGCTTGGACAATGGGGGAGTGTATTGGATACACCCAAGAAGGACGATTTGGCGGACGCATTTTTGCAAGGAATTTGGTATTTGAAACAAGCAAAACTAATTACTTATGCGGAGAACTTAAAAATAAATCTTGTTTAGATAGAATAAGAATATGGAAGTAATTGATATTGGGTTAAGCGACCTTGAGCCAATTTCATTCAATTTGGAAGAAGAAGCGCCGCGACATTCTGTGAATTTTGGTCCCGGAATTGAATTATTAATGAATGATAAGAAAATATCAAGCGCTTCTTCTACAAGTGTCGATTTGGGCGATTTAGATAAATTGGAAAATGAATTAAATGAATTATCGCAAAATGCATCGCAACATGATTCCTCGCCCCCATCTACGACTAAAAAGGTGGGTGGTTTTGCCGACTTTTTTAGTTTTGGGGGGAACAAATCCGCACAGACACCTGTGAAAGAACCGGAAACCGGGTCTCGTCTTGGTTCTGCAACCGCCGAAAGTGTGGGTAATTCCAAAACATGGGATGGTTTTGGAAAGGTAAATGATGTCCCGATGAATGCAGCGCCGCGCATGAATGAACGCGATCGACGCAGAAAAAAGCGCGCCATGATTAAGAAATTGGACGAATGGTATGAAAAGGGACATATTAAACATACATCCAATTTTAACATGGAGTCCGATTATGACGAAGTGGAAGACGAATATGAAACCGTAATGGAGGACAAGCGGAAAAAGGATAGTATTAAGTTGCAGGGATGGTGGTTCACTACATTAGTGAATTCGATGGAATATGCGAATGCGGTGTTTGATCCATTTGGTTTGAATTTGGATGGGTGGGGTGAGCAAATTAATGAGGACATTGAGAGCTATGAGGAGATTTTTTCGGAACTGCACGACAAGTACAAGGGCGGGAAAATGTCCCCCGAAGTGTCGCTATTATTACGTCTCGGATTTAGCGGTGCAGTGTTGAATATTACAAACAAGGCATTATCTACCGCAACACCTGGTTTTAATGATGTAATTCGCCAAAGCCCCGAATTAATGAGAATGTTTTCGAATGCAACTGCCGAGACAATGAAACAAACCAGCCCCGGATTCGAATTTGTAAATAGCGTGTTGCATCCCGAAGAACAAGTAAAAACCACGTTTGGCGCGCCTCCTGCACCGGTCGAAACGAAGGGACAGGGACAGGTTCCGCGACCGGGTATGCAATACACCGCACACCCCGGAAACCGACCGGATATTTCTATGGGACGTGGTTCCATGTTCCAAGAACAAGGTGTGGATATGAGCAACCAACATGAGAATGTACGAGTCCAGCAACGTACGGCCATGCAGGCACCACCCAAACAGCCGATGCAGGGTAATATGCAAGGGCCTCGCGCTGAAATGCGCGGCCCCCAATCTGTTGATCTAGAGGGTCTGTTGTCCGGTCTAAAAACTCGCGAAGTAAATATGCACCAACAATCCAGTGCGGGTGGAGATGAGAATGATTCCATGGTAAGCATTTCGTCATTGAAGGATGCGCAGAACGGTCAATTGCCCAAACGCACAAATCGAAGAAAGCAGCGTTCTGATAAGAACACGATTTCGTTGGATATTTAAACCATTGAAGAATTGTGTGATTCAAGTAACGATTTGAAATGCCGATATAAAGAGTGATCCATTTTAAATCTTCGCTGGTACAAACGGATAAAAAAATATACCCTTCTCATTTACACCCATTATTTATAAAAATGTTTTATTTATAAATAATATTACATTATGATATAATTTTATCCTCATTTAGAAGAATATCTATCAATGATATATATAAAAATGCCGCGCTGTCCGAAAGGCTCTCGTAAAAACAAAAAAACTGGTAATTGTGATTCCGTTACATCCAATAGTTCTCCTGCTTCTATTAAAACAAGGGCCTCTCCTGCATCCGCGACTAGAAAAGTCAGGAGAGGTGGAGGTGCATCTATGTCGCGTCTTGGAGCCGCAGAGGCCAAGATTTATTTAACTGCTGGGGCTATCGACATTATTATCGATTCGAATATGGATATAATTGAAGAAAAGGGCGTGTCTATACCTAAAATGAAAGAGGTATTGAGCAAAGTATATTATAAACCAAAATTCGAAAGTGAGTTTTACGACGGGCGCGCATTGAAACGTAAATTAAAGAAGAGAAAAATTTCTGCGGACGACATTGTAGATAGGTTATTGGTCGAACAAGCATACGCACTTATACGCGAATGGGGTAAATCATATATTACGCTCGCCGATTTCACTTCTAGCGAGTCTTTTTATTCACATTCAAGTGAGTAAGACTATTACCAAGATTGTATTCTTAGGCATCAGAATCAAATATTTTACAAGTTCGTTTGTATCCATCTCGTTTAAGTAATATTTACCCCCATCTTTTATTTATGCTTTTATCTTCAAATGATGATGGATTATAACGATTGGCGTGTGAAGCATTATTTAATACCTTCTTTGTTAAATGTGTTAATTTGGTTTCATCTAAATTGCGTTCGGTTCTTAATGTGATTTGATTCATACAATAACTAAAATCATTCTGTAATACAAATGCGTGTGTTTTTCCGCTATATTTATCATATAAAATTTTATGTCTTAAAATTATATCATCATTTAAGCACCATAAACATACCGAATTACCGTTAATTTTACAAATGCGAAAATTACATTTTTCACACCTTATTTTTCGCATAAATTTAATTTTATCTTTTATTAAATCATTTTCCAAATATTTCATATAATCTCCACAATTTCCACAAACATCAATATTTCCGCCCTTGTTTGGAAAATCAATGCATCCTCGTATCATATCTCTTCGACATAATTTGCACTCCTTTGATATTTCAAAATCCATGTTGTGATTATGTTTTGATTATACATTATTCATTATTTCAATTTTATAAAAATGGGAGTAATTGAAATGATAAAAAGCTATAAAATTGGGTATTTTAATTTTTTCAATGACCAGATACCAGTAACGTTTTGAAATGTCGCTCCTATGGAGCGTACCATTTTAAATCTTCGCCGATACAAACCATCATTAATGAGGATTTGAAATGATATCAGATGTAGCATCCTTTCGGCACCCCACCTTCTTCATATCTTCTTTTACATCTTCGATCAAATCACTCGAAGATGTGATATATACTGCCGGATACACCGCATGAACAAACGCTTTCATGCTTCCAATTGCGAATTTTCGACATAGCATCATCGAAAACCAAAAGTGCTGGAAATAGGTCATGCAGACACTTGCCGGATGTGACCAATATGAATCTGCACTCATTTTGCGAAATAAAGTGCTAAAATACATGATTCCTCGGTTTTAAACTATATATTACAATAATAATATATAGCGGCGATTTTCTAATTTTCTATTTACCAAATCCAATATATCAAATTTCTCTCGACATTATTATCATTTACGCATTGCGAATATCGACCCCGTAAAAACCAATAATGAGCATCATTATCACTGTAAATGTCCCACATCCCATATATCGTATATATTTCATGTATTCTCTTGCTTCATCCGGCGTGCTTGCAAAACACAGTTTGTTTAACATACTCAATGTATAAGATTGGTCTGATTTGTCGTACATCTTCTCTTGAAAGGAGAAAAATACGCATGTACATAACAAACTAATCAATATTAACGGAACGCATATGAGGAACTGGAGACGATTCATTTTATATAAGGCAAAACACACTGCTATGAATTTGATACTATCGCTAATGTGATCATACCAATCGCCATATGGCGTAACCATATCATAGCGCCGTGCTAAATATCCGTCTAAACAATCGAAAAAATAGCCAATAAAATAAAAGATCGACCCCCAGGCATATTGTCCTTTGAATATGGAATATACACACGCCACATTAAATACATTCGCAATGGTGGTCACCATATTCGGTGTAAAACCTAATTTGTAAAATGCGGGGGCAACCCACTCTACTCCGTGATAAATGAAATTGTCTATCGGATTTTCATATTCGGTCGGCGTCTTTTTCATAAAATATATGTTTAATTATAGTAAACACATATTTTTCTGTATAAGAAATAAAGTAAATCTTATTGCAGTCGGCCAGTTAGGGGACTTTGCGTCGCAGCAATTATTAGACAGATTTATACAAATCCAAGAATTTGGCCTTTTGTTTGGTATAATCGGCAATCGGGTTGGGATAAGTAATATGGCTATATTCCGGCAAATCACACGTTTTATACCATTTATGTATATCCTTCGGTTTCACATCATGTAATTCTTTTACCCATGTTTTAATATAAATCGCGTCATTATCGTATTCCTTGGATTGCACCCACGGACTCATTACGCGAAACCAAGGCATCGCATAATAACCACCACCCACAATGGCCGTCCAGTTCCCGGAATTCGATGCGACGTCATAATCCGTCAATTGCTGTGCAAAATACTTCTCCCCCTCCCGCCAATCTAACATCAAAATCTTAGTTAAGCAAGTGGCGACCATCATACGTGCGCGATTATGCATATACCCCGTCACATTCAACTGGCGCATCCCAGCATCGACAATCGGGAATCCCGTTTTCCCGTTTTTCCATGCATTCAGATGGGCATCATTATTGATCCAACGTAATGAATTCATCGAATCCGAATAAAGTCTGCCCAAGGTTTGCGGATGACCAAATAGAATGTGTGCATAAAAATCGCGCCATATTAACTGACGGATAAATTCATTGTGTAAATTGTATTTTCGCTTAAACATGTAATATACTTCGCGGATGGACACGCAGCCGAATTTGATATACGCGGACAAAAAGGATGTATCTTTGCTCATTATATCGCGCGTTTCTGCGTACGTACCTAAATCAGACAATGCGCGCTTCAATGTGACTAAACCGTTTGGTCGCCCCCCACGAACCGCAATTTGGCTATTTTCTTCTCCGACAAATTTTTCAAATGCATGTTGAATCGTAATTTTATGATCCATACGTCCGGTAAATCGCGACAAATGGAGAATACGCGTTTTGTTTGGAATATCCACGTCACTCAATAAGTGCTTTTCGTAAAATGGGGTAAAATGTCTATAAAAATCACCCGACCCGTTTAATATTGTACGCGGATCTTGCAAATAATAATCATTTTCTGTTCGAACCAATATTTTCATTTTATCGCACAATTGCACCCTTTCAGTATCGCGATGTACTGCATACGGAGTATAATCTCGATTAAAATATAATGAATTTATGTGCAATCGTTCGATCAAGTGAGCGGTCATCTTTATCGGGTCCCCATACAGTGTGATCAAATCCCCCCCGTTTTCGCGTAACTCATCCGCTAGATTCTTTATACTCTCAATCATAAACTGGACCGCATTTTTGGATTTGAATATATTCGCATTCGATGCTTGTTCTGGTGTAAATATAAAAACGGTGTATATTTTGTCGCACTCTTTTGATGCACGTAGTAAAGCTTTATTATCATACATTCGAAGGTCGCGATGAAAAATAAATAGTCCGATATTTTCACCCATATTATAGAACTTTCATATACAAATATATTCAGATTTTATAGTTATATGATTTACAAAAATAATATAAATGTTACCATTATAATCATAGTATTATTATGACTACTATCGAACATATCCAGACATACGGATCATATATACTTTTTGGAGCATCCACATTGATTCATAGTGCGGCGAATGTAGCATCTTGGGTTATGGGTGCGGTCGTTGATATTGCAAAAAGCGAACGTATGCAAAGGTTGGCGCTGGATATGTTGTGGTTACATAGTCGAGCAATGGTTCAGTTGGAAAATATGGGAAAATGGGCATATCGCGAATTTGAATCGGTCAAATATTGTGTGGATAAAATACAATTGTTTAACGGTAAATTGCGCGATTTTACGTCTCGTGCAAAGCGTGAGCCAGTTGCGACTCGGTGGATACAAACGTGTAAATTGAATAAGATTCCGCCCGCGCCAGACCGTTTCTTTGAGAATTACCAAATTCTTTCGGAAGAGGATGACTATAGTGTCGCGTTCAGCAACGCGTCCCAATCTATATCGAATAACACAATGCGTGAAAATGGAATAATTGTGATGAAAAACAATGACTGGTATGCGGTAAGATTGTGTAGTTCGGTAGATATTCCGACCGTACTAAGCGGGACAACATCGGGTTTCAGACCCATGTCTATTTCATACAGCCATCCAGAATTGCCCGAATCGATTGAAATTCAATTGCACGAAGGGTTTTGGTGTATTGGTAATGAACTGTTTTCACCCGCATTTATGCGACGCTATTTAGAATATCAAGAATTGGCGTTTATATGCGACGAACAGTATTCAATTCAGATTATAGATAGTAATGTGAATGTATATAATGTGAAACCAAATCAGTATATTCGTGTAGATAATGAGAATATTTCAATCTTAATATTCGAAGAGCAGGAAAGTGAAGCCAAGGTCAAAGAGGAGGAAGGTGAAGCCAAGGTCGAAGAGGAGGAAAGTGAAGCCAGGGTCAAAGAGGAGGAAAGCGAAGCCAAGGTAGAGGAGGAAAGCGAAGCAGAAGAAGTCGAAGAGGAGGAAAGCGAAGCCAAGGTCGAAGAGGAGGAAAGCGAAGCCAAGGTCGAAGAGGAGGAAAGCGAAGCCAAGGTCGAAGAGGAGGAAAGCGAAGCAGAAGAAGTCGAAGAGGAAATAGAAGAGGCAGAATCAGAAGAAGATGCTAGTGCTAATGTGGAGGCAGAATCAGAAGAAGATGTTAGTGCTAATGTGGAGGCAGAATCAGAAGAAGATGTCGTAAATGTAGAGGCAGAATCAGAAGATGAGGAACTTGTTGCATAAGTAGCCATATAAATGAATTACGTGGTTGGTATAATATTTTTACTTACATAAACATAAAGAATTGTATCTATAATATATTACGGGTGATGTCTATAGGGACTCCTATTTCCCCACAAACCAACGCTTTGCCTGGTAAATGGGATTTGTATTACCATTTACCAAACGATCAAAAATGGGATATTTCAAGTTATAAAACAATCGCGTCCGGCGTTCAAACGGTTGAACAAGCGATTGCGATTAATGAAAAACTACCCGAAAAGGTAGTAAAACATTGCATGTTATTCGCAATGCGCACTGGTATTACGCCAATGTGGGAAGACAAACACAACCGAAATGGTGGTTGCTTTTCATTCAAGGTGTTAAATAAGCAAGTATATGAAGTGTGGAAAACCCTGTTTTATGCGTTGTGTGGAGAGACACTTAGCCGAGACCAGAAATATAGTAAATTAATCAATGGTATTACCATTTCGCCGAAGAAAAATTTCTGTATAGTCAAGGTATGGCTTCGTGATTGTTCCGTACAAGACCCGTGTATATTAATCCCGGTTGAAAACCTTTCAATCCAGGGATGTTTGTTCAAAAAGCACGCACCCGAGTTTTAAACCATTGAAGAATTAAAATGGGACATTTTAATTTCTCAATGGTCAGATTCCAGTAACGATTTGAAACCCCGCTCTAAAGAGCGGCCCATTTTAAATCTTCGCTGGTATAAACCATTGAAAAAATCTTCGATGGTATAATCATAATAACAATATTGTATTTTTATTATGCGCATTACTTATTATTTCTTTGGTTTATTGATTGATTTTCTCTTTTGTTTTGATTTCTTCGAATACATTCGTCGTTTTTTCGATGTAGTGCGTTTCCCGCCGCTTGTATCTTTTGGTGGTACATAGGATTGCATTACCACTTTATCATTATCTGTTAAGATAGCATCCGGCTTTAATGTGTATAATTCACCTATATATCCAATAGTATGACTGGTTTCTCCATCCAAAAATACATAGTTATTATATGTATAATGGTCGTGAGCTAATTCTGTAATTGTAGTTTTGCTATATTTTCCAATATATTTTATAGATCCGGCATATAGACTATTTGATGGATTATCATATTGATAATATTCTGTTGTGTTATTTTCGTCAAGAACCACCTTTTCAAATTTCGCATTTAATAACATTTCCTGATCTTCTCTGCGCAATTTCATATTCCCAAATACAAACTTATTGAACTCTTCCTGTCTTCCTTTTGATTTTCCCAACGGAGAAACCAATTTACGGTAAGGGGCTTTTATTCCTGCTACTATGGACTCACTCCAAGATCGGGAACCAGCAAGAGTTTGAACCGCAATATCCAGAGATTTATAATCTAATTCTGATGTACTATCTGACTCGGACATTATATATAGTATTCTATATATAATATTTTATTGCTCACACCAGGGGATGCGATTTAGTATCCAACTAACACGGAGGAAGCGGCGCCAAACACAGCTTGATTTCGCCCAACGAAGCCACGTCGTACTTCACAATCAGCGGCAAATCATTTCCTAAATACATCTCTAAATGACTACACAAGGGGGTACATTTGATAAAATGCGCCAAACTCTTCAACGAAAATTCACCCTGAATAATGACCGACGCATCCGGTTTTTGAATAAACTCCATATACCCATCCGATTCGGAACGGAAAATGCGCGAACTGGCGAAATTTCCTTCACATGCGAATATCAAATCGTTACCCACAGACTTAATTTCGATGCGATCCGAAATACCATTCATGTCGCGAATGATTTTCTGAAAATCCGCAGTGGGCAAGTTAATCACAGTAGAATATTCTACATCGGGCACCATCAATTCTTCCGTATCTGGCTCAATCAATCGCAACTTTTGGCTATAGCATTGTTTGATATCACCATTGTCGTATTGCAATCCCAAATGTGAAACAATCCCATCATGATAATCGTCGCTATCAATGTACATGGACAATGTGTCGTCGTTAGACATGGTAGAAATTACTTTGAATAAATGCATGGTATTCGCACACACGATGATTTTATCGGGATTGCACACATAGTGCTCAAATTTATGGGCGTGCAAAATAACATTTACTAAAATTGTATGCGTCTTGTCGAAATTAATAATTTTCAAACCAGATCGTGTATAAGTAATTGTAGCATCCGTTAAAATGTCCTTAATTGCAGTAATCATATTACGGATGGGTTGAATCTGGACCGTTTTAATGGTCATTACATTATTTGCTTCGTTCATCGGCCGTATCGAATTATATAAAAACAAACGCAATTGTTTTTATATTTTGTTTCCCGTTAAATAATAATTGAACATAATGATTTCATAAACTACAGACTTTATCAAATTATAGATCCACCTTCGATTTGAACATATTCCACACCTTCCATATCCGAATATTTTGACTTACCTGTACATTGAAATAACAGCGTCCAGCAAGAATATAGTTTTGCAAAACTCATATACCGTGTAATCCGATATTTTTTGTTCATTGCGTAATATGTAAATAATCAAACAGGGACAAGACACCAAATGTTGTTAAAAATGTTTTAGTATGTTCATCTACCACGACGGGCCCTTTGTGTAAAATTTGGCTAAATAGGAGGATTAACAATATACTCATCATGGTAGAATAGGTCGAATGAAAAATATCCTTCCATTTTATCCAAATACTCACGTCAATATCCGTATGACGGTATTTCAAATAATATTCGACAAATACACATATAACATACGAGATTTTCACATACAATATGATCACTATGAATATGTTTATAAATTTTGTAAGAAATTCCATTATTTATAACATATACGTATGTTATAAATAATGGAAAAATTAAAATATGAATTCCGTTTCGTCAATGTACTGATGAATATAACCGATCACCTCCCATGTAAAAGTAGCCGTCTCGCAAATATATGCTTTTACCTCCTCCCAATCAAATATTTCGTATATCATTTTGAATTTCACGTATATAATGGTTACTATATATACGCGTTTATGCTGTTTTCTAAAAAATCTCTATTTTCTCCGCGCCGCGTTCTTTATACACGCGCCCATCCGCTTCTCCCAGTTCGGTCTCGTTGTCCTTGGCCTCTTTGTATTTGGTCATTTCATATAGTTCCCCAGTTTTCATGTTTTTCATATATTTTTTGTTCTTGTAGGTCAAGCTTACGAACATTGTCTGTGTTTCGCGGGTTTCATCCACCGATGTTTCTGCTAAATCTTGGGTTAGTGTCGGCAGGGAACCAAATGCATTTGATTGAACTTGTCCAAAACTATAACATACCAGATTTTCATCCTTGGTTTGTTTCCCGTATAAACGGCAATCCATAGCGGTTTCTTTTACGGCACTCAGTATTTGAGAATTCACATAATCTTTGCGCAATGCGTTCTCAAACAGTTGTTGATCCGTTGTGACCACACCAGGCGATTCCGTCAAATTGCGAACATAACGTCCCAGAAGAGATGAGTCGTCGGTATCATTGGTCAGCTTGCTAGTTAATTTGCTAACATCGCGCAATCGAAGTTCAATGTGTTTTTCGTCTTTGCTTTGTTGTTCAGTCAAAGTTGCTATATATAGAAAAACCTGTACTGTCCGTAGTTCCGATGGTAAATCTTGATGGCTGCATATACGTCTTGCACGCCCAATGACCTGTTCCAATCGCACCATGTGCCAATAGGGTTCAACTACATGAACAAATCTGGTATTTTTCAAGTTAATTCCTTCTGCGCCCGATGCGGTAATCATCAATATGCGAACCACTTCTCCCATAAAATTGTTGGTTTGTCCTCTTTCCTGAAACTTCGCCAAAATCTTGGATGGCACTTCCCCCCATTTGGAATTATAAATATTCAAGATGATTTTCTTTTCCTCGTCGCTTTCGGTTCCAGTATGTAAGGCAAACTTGGGTTTCCCTGCATCTTCATCATTCTCGTCTAATTCCCACTCGTTTCCTGCACGACGAAGTTTCAATTCGGCAAAACCATTTGCCTCCAATACCAATTTTAAAATCCCGATACCTTCCATTGAACGGAATTGACTGTAAATCAAATGGAGTCCCACATTATCCTTGTTTTGAATATTGTCCAAGATTCGCATGAACTTGGGGCTGTACATTTGCAACCCCGCAGGACTGAATATTTCATCCGATCGCGTTTTCAATTCGGACAAGGCCCGTTGCATACGTTTTGCATAATCCGCATTATCCTCTTTTTTTTCGGGCATTTCAAGATTTGTTAAATCTTGGACACCTTCTAAAATAATTTCATCTGAATCAACCATAATCTTCTTTTGTTTTCCTGTATCTGCCTCTTCTACTTCTTCTTCTACCTTGTTGTTGTCTTCCTCTTCCTCATCCGAATCACCATCTTGAAGAGATCCACCCAACTTCTTTTTACGCCCAGGTTTTACGCCGTCTTCTTCTTCTTCTTCCTCTTCACCACCCTCCTCTATATTCTCGATCACACCCAAGTCCTCTTCACCTCCCTTTTCGCCCTCACGCTTCTGTGGTCTTCCGGGTGGGTCGGGAAACGCAAAATTACAACACATACGCGACGCGATGCGATATGTAGATGCGATTTTAAATAAATCCTCCACACCCTGCTTCTCGCGCTTCGCACGATTTCGGGAATTCTGTTTTTCGCGCTTGCTTTCTTCGTTACGAATTTTCTCATATAATCCAAATTGGTATTCACTCATTGGGACGCGCTCAATATGATACACATTATCGTGATCAGAAGGGACGAATTGTGGATAAAGACTATCATCTGCACCTTTAAAATACGAGGTCAGTCCAAGAATACGTCGTTGGAAAACATCCTTGTTTTTCATGGATTTCGCACCCAATTCAACAAAAAGTTCCAAAAACTCCTTGGATACTGCAGGCAGCGCCGTATTCGGCGTGACCTTAACCTTCGCACTTTCGGATTGAATTTTATGTTTGCTCAACATTTTTATAATGGCCTTTTTAAATTCGGCATCGCTCATGTTTCCGGTCTCATCCAGTTCAACGCCCGCATAGTTCTCAAACAAACCGCCGCCTCGCTGCACTTCAAATTCGGCCTGAATCCGCTCTTGTCTATTATCGTCCGTTTCATCCATTAGCGAATTATCAACGGGATCTCGTATGACCAACAATCCGTTTTTCACTTCGAAAATGCCCTTCTTGGATTGTTTCGCACTTTTACGCGCCTTTTTATTCGCACGCCTTTTCTTGGATCCATTGCCGCCCTTTATTTTACGATTAGCACCGGGCTCTGACTTAAACGCATTTACAAAGCCAAATGGGTTTCGCGTAATAGTCAATTTATCCCCACTGAATTCAACATAATCATAACGGTTTAATCCATCCTGTTCGAGCCATTTCAATATATTTTCGCGACTAGGTTTATCGGCACCTTCGTCCAATTTCACAGGAAAAGTCCAAGTCTTGATATACCCGCGTAGAATGTTAAACATAATACCGATTTCATTCGGATAATTAATAATGGGTGTGCCGGATAGCAAAACGATGCGTGTATTTGTAGCGCTCATTAGCAATTCGTATAACTTGTATGAAATCGAATTCTTTTCGCGTATTTTATTCACAATACGACTTACAAAATTATGCGCTTCGTCAATGATCACCACGCTATTATCAAACGGGTTTTTGGTGGAATTTGCGGTCAAATTATCCATAATCGCCTTGGTCATTCCGTTATAATTCAAATCCGTGTACTTCGATCGTATCATTTCGTCCAATTGCTCATTGACCGCCTTTTTATCTGCATCGGCTAAACTATTGAAATTGGATTCCTCTCTTACATTGACCATCCACGCACCGCGGTTCTTGCGAACGGTTGCCGTCGAAATCGATAATGCTTTGGATAATAAGGGTATGTAATCCGGTTGTCCTTCCGTCGATACAAACTCCCAGAATTGGTTTAGCTTATAAATTGGGTCACCACAGACCTTCATTTGTTCAAAAAAATTCGCCTTTAGTGCAGCCAAAGTAAATACGTATATGTGTTTCTTGGATTTCATGCCCTCCGCGATCGCAATTGATGTACATGTTTTACCAGAGCCCAGACCGTGATATAGCAAAAGTCCTCTGTACGGTGTGTATAGGTTCAAATAATCGGCAACCACCTTTTGATGGACCATCAATTTGAAATTCGCCTTCTCTGAATCGGGCGCATCGCAAGAAGTTGGCTTCGCGCTGGTCGAAAGCTCCTTTTTGTATTGGGCAAACATGGGGGCCAATTTACTGATGAACAATTTGCGGTTGTTCATATAATATGGCGACGCCTTAATAACGTGGTCCTTTGAATAATTCGGCAAACGTTTTTCGAACACCGTTTCATCTAAACCATCGGTGTCGCCGATTTTGGATTCGACGTTTTTTTCCAGATCGCGTTTTTTAGGCACGCCTGCACGTTTTTTAGGCGCGCCTGGCGTTTTTTTAGCAACTGCTTGAACCGGAACAACATCTTGGATCGGAACAACATCTTGGATCGGAACGGGTGGTTGTAAAACCACATCGGTTTCTAATGACTTCTTTTCATCCGATGGCGGTTCCACGCTTTCTATCATATCTTCCTCTAAAATAGGCATTTGTTGAGGATCGGTCACTCTGCGCACACCAAAAATGCGCCGCTGTTTAAGTGCATCCACGACGGTCGCACGGTCGAGTTTGGTTAACGACCGGCGGTCTTGAAAAATAATCGGAACTAGTTTTTCGTAGTCATTTTTTTCCCCCAAAACAACCGCCTTCTCCTTCTCCTTCTCCTTCTCCTCTTCCACTCCCTCGACTCTTGTTTCTTGTGATATAATCTTGGATTTTGGCGCGCCGGTTGGTATATTATCAAAATGTACAAGGACACCCGTTTTGTATTTCTTGTTCGGCATTGGTTTTTGTGTTAATTTGTCTAAATAACTTCTATTGATCATACTTACTACAGACCTTGTGTAATATATTATAGCGTCATAATTTAATCATTTATGGGGCGAATATGATAATACCCTTCCCGAAAAGAAAAATATACATTCTTCACATGACGCGCATTTACATGTCCCGATATTTATGCATTGCTTCGTCGTAACGATTATTATATACATCCATTAACCTGCAAAACGAATGACTATGTTTCGGGTCCCGCATTATCGGCAAAAGTTCATTGTACAATGTCGTTGTAAATTCGTTGAAATCCGCCCCGTCTTCGGTGCGCCAATATCCTGAAACAGCTCTAGGGCTATGTTTATCCTTCAACAAATATGTAAAATGATGTAGCAATTCTTCGTCGCGTGTGTGTTTGGGAAAACACTTGTAGAAATCGTTTAGCATCATTTCGATAGCATCTCCCCAATATTCGTGGGCGATGTCCGATATGAATTCAAACAAATCTTTATCTTCAGGAAACCATGAAGACAACATGTACTCCGGTTCAACGTATTGAAATATAACATCTTGAAGTTCATATGGTAGTTTCGAGTAATACCATTTGCGACTATCGGGCGAACTGCGCAATAGTCGTGAGTAATACCGAATTCGATTACCGTACGAACTGCAGTACGGCAGTTTCGAGTAATACCACTCCACGCGATCGTTTGATTGAATAGTATCCATTTCTGGGCAAATAAATTGATACAATTGATATATCTTTAAAAAAACATATCAATTTTGTGGTATATTCGTGACGCTTAACGCAAACGGACACTTAACGCAAAGCTTCTTCACACGCAATTTGTTCCGCCTTCTTCTTGATTTTATGCACTCCCTTGCCCAACATAATCAGACAGCGACCGTGCTCAGACATGTATTGATGAACTGATGCAAAATCGCCAAAATCGGACATGGGCAACGCCTGATTCGGGGTTACTGCATGAATCGGCTGTCCTAAACATAAATAGACGCCCATGTGATATCCTTCATCCATATCATGTGTCGCATATTCCATATAATCCGGAGTGACCTTGAACTCTTTCTGGATGCGAACTTGCAAAATATTCTTGTAATTGTCGTCGTTTCGAATCAAATTTATCCAATCCACGTGCTTCTCAAACACATTTTCGACAAATACCTGCGCCATTTGGAACCCAGGTCCAGTCAAGAATGTATTATCAAACCAACCGTGTTCGTCTTTCACATTAATTTTATTAAAATCCAGAAAGAGCGCACCGAGAAACGCCTCAAACAAACATCCTAGCTTCTTCAAATTCGTTCGCGTCTGCTTTTGTTCCGCGTGTTTTGATAACACAATCCATTTGTGCAGTCCCATTTCATATGCGATCCGCCCAATCGCCTCGTTCTTCACTAATGCAATCTTCTTTTCCGTCATAAATCCCTCGTTTTCCTTGGGAAAGCGTCGATACAAGATATATTTAGTAATACATTCCAACACCCCATCCCCTACAAATTCCAATCGTTCGTTGGATTTCGTATTTAGCGGCAAACAGTCATCTGGTTTAGACACAATTATCACATTGTTTTGACTATTCTCCAAATCGGGCCGCTTCAAATGAGACCTATGAATGAACGCGCGTCGATACAACTCGTAATTATGCAATGGAGCTCGAATCCCATACGTTTCCAAAAGTGTTTGGATTTCACTGTTGGAAATGAGTTTATTTAGGGGATTGTATGGATCAAATACAAAGGTTTCTATTCCCTGCGCATTTTTTTCGACGCGGATGTCGTCGTCCAACAAAGTCACATTTCGCGACGTTATGGATTCGCTATTATTTCTGGTATATGCCTTCATGTTATTCGTCAAATAAAATGAATTCCGGATAAAGATATTTGGCGCTTTATGTTTATGTTGTTTGAGAATAAATTTTATGCAAACGAAAATTTTGTCTAACATAAGTATATAACAGACAAAGATGGTGTTAATGAACGGCAGCAAAAAGGCACGCTATACCGCTAGCATTACAAATTTACCCCAAGGTGGTGGAAGCGCCAAGGCCGGTCTTCCCCCGAGTGTAGGCAAGGACCATTGGTTCCCGATTGCTATTCGCGTTAGCGGAACAAGCAATACTCTTTACGGCATCCCTCGTGGTCTTCGTTACACTGTGAACCCCAATGTTCGCCAATCACGTCCTGTTGGTGTTCGCCCAGAGGTTGGTATTTACTATACTATTCCCGGAACCGGATCACAATAAACCCGCCAATTAAAGTATTTTGTAAAACCATATAACTAGCTCGTAATGTATTGATATACAATACATTATGAAACTCATATTGGACGAGCGCGAAGCCACGTTGCGCGACAAATGTTCGTCGTACCCCGCGACCGAAAATACAATTGAAAGTCGCGTACTTCCTTTAGGCGATGCGTTAATCACCGATGAAACCGACACTATAGTCTTGCTAATTGAGCGCAAATCTTTGACCGACCTTTTAGCCAGTATAAAAGATGGGCGATACGAAGAACAGTCACACCGGCTTATACATTCTTCCGGTGTTCAACCGCATCATATTGTTTATATTATTGAAGGAATGATGAGTCAGTTGCATAATCCGGCAGAAAAGAAAATGGTATATTCCGCAATGACCTCCCTTCAAGTATTCAAAGGGTTTAGCGTATTACGCACATGTTCTGTCCAAGAGACCGCCGAATGGATTATGTGCAGCATGGACAAGATTGGACGCGAAACTGCGCGCGGGAAGTTGTCGTGGTCATCCACGGTCGCGCAAGGTGCAGAGGTGGCGCCATATTGTTCCGTTGTGAAAAAAGTGAAAAAGGAGAATATCACTCCCGAAAATATTGGCGAGATTGTATTATGTCAAATACCCGGAATCAGCGCGGTTTCTGCGGTTGCGATTATGCGTGAATTTCGGTCTTTGTCGAATTTGATGGAACAACTCCGTCAAAATCCAGATTGTTTAGGCGCTATTGTATGTGAAAGCAAGGGGAAGACGCGCAAGTTGAGTAAGTTGGTTGCGCAAAATGTGGCTGCATATTTACTATACACACCCCCCGACGAATGTTTAAGATGATGCATTATTCATTTACTGCAATTTTCACATCGTCCCCTTCATATTTACCGCTTGCTGCATCGAATTGTGCGTAACTTACTCCACTCCAATTCACATCCATGGGATTATCACTTTTTGGTGCAGGGGATGTGTTTGACGTAGGGGATGGCGTCGCGGTGCCGGGAACCGGTGCTGCCCCTTGTGTTGGTGCGCTTGTATTCGCCAGATCTTTCTTTGTGGGTACTTCTACTAAATCGCCAGTATATTTCCCGGACTGTATTTGCTTGTTTGTAAATACAGCTCCCCCCCAATTTGGATCCATTGGATTGTCGCTCAACCCGTTCGAATTCTGCGTTTTCGTAGAATCGTGTATTTTGTCTAAAATCGTGTATTTGCCCACATATTGGTTTGTTGGGTCAAATCCGTAAAACGCCCCTGGGTTCATTTGACTATTCGCATCCAGATAAGGAACCGTGGGACGTTTAGTTGGTGGTTCTGTGACGGGAGCTCCATTTTTCATCAAAGACACGCCATTTGGTAGCCCGGATTGATTAAATGGTTTAGGGGCTTGAACAATGGGCTGGTTCCCTAAAATGGGTACCCCTGCGGGGGTTCCCTGAAAATATTGAGCGAGTCCGACTGTACCAGATGGCGGCGCACCGCCCTGCGTATGGAATGGGCCGGGACGTATTCTATACACATCCTCCCCTTGTGCGGTAGTTTCTTCTTGCAAATAGAGCACGGGGCAATTTTGGTTCTCTTCGACACGTTGCACTTTTACATAATAAATATATTCGTCTAAATTTTTAAAATAGATTGGGTTCTCGCCGTCCTTCTCGGGTTTGTTTTTATTATACAGCACCAATTGATTCCCGCGCTTGATTAAAAGGTTCGGGCAATCTTCTGGAGGTGTAGTTGGAGGCATAGTCGGAGACATAGGTGTAGTCGGAGGCACTGGTTCCGTTGTTTGAACGGGCATAGTCGTCGTGTTGATCTCATTCTCCGTGGCGCGATAATATTGTTCCCCACTGTCTTCTACATAATCCACTATATCTCCACCCACACGAGTTACATTTCGATAGACGGTTTTAACGCCGGTTTCGACGCGTTCTTCCACTTCGCCTGCATTTTTGCCCAGCCAAAATAGAAAATATCCACTGACTACCAAGAGGACCGTAATTGCGAAAATATAAACGGCATACGGTAATATATCGAAACTACCTGAAAACTTTTTTACCATTTTGTATATATTTATTACGATAGAAAAATAACGAGAAACTTCTTTCTCATTATATTTTAATGAATCAGAAATCGTCTTCGGAAGAAAAGCAAGAGCATAGTAAGAAACTATACGTTGGGAAAATCTACGCCGAATGGTGCGGACACTGCAAAACGCTAAATCCCGAATGGGATAAGATGAAACGAATGATTAAAATGAACATGGGCCGCCAATTAAAAAACGTCGATGTCGA
>Ga0214919_10000948_pt1 | contig 49077 bp, 38 predicted proteins | sample LL1503_MetaG_FD_177994 | JGI IMG/M metagenome (GOLD analysis project Ga0214919, IMG submission 177994) | Freshwater microbial communities from Lake Lanier, Atlanta, Georgia, United States - LL-1503 | ecosystem: Environmental > Aquatic > Freshwater > Lake | place: USA: Georgia | collected...
TCCATGTACACATGCCGCTAAATCCTTGGTCATAATACCAGATTCTACTGTTTCCACACAAACATCTTCCAATGCTTTAGAGAAACGAATTAGCTCTTGGTTATTATCTAATTGGCCTCTGAATTCCAAACCTCTTGTCCAAGCAAAAATAGATGCAATAGGGTTCGTTGAAGTTCTGTTTCCTTTTTGGTGTTCACGGAAGTGACGTGTTACCGTTCCATGTGCCGCTTCTGCTTCCATTACTTTTCCATCAGGTGTAATTAAAGTTGAAGTCATTAAACCTAATGAACCAAACCCTTGTGCTACCGTATCAGATTGTACGTCACCATCATAGTTTTTACAAGCCCAAACAAAATTACCATTCCACTTTAAAGCACTCGCCACCATATCATCAATTAAACGGTGTTCGTAGGTAATACCTGCAGCCTCATACTTCGCTTTAAATTCTCCTTGGTACACTTCTTCAAAAATATCTTTGAAACGACCATCATATTTTTTTAAGATGGTATTTTTTGTTGACAAATATAAAGGCCATTTTTTAACCAAAGCTTGGTTAAAACAAGCGCGTGCAAAACCATAGATACTTTCGTCGGTATTGTACATCGTTAATGCAACACCATCTCCTTTAAAATTAAATACTTCAAATTCTTGCACTGTTCCGTCCTCGCCTTCAAACTTAACGGTTAATTTACCCTTGCCTTTTGTTACAAAGTCGGTTGCACGGTATTGATCACCAAATGCATGACGACCAATACAAATAGGTGCTGTCCAGTTAGGAACCAAACGAGGCACATTACTACAAACAATGGGCTCTCTAAAAACAGTACCATCTAATATATTACGAATAGTCCCATTGGGGCTCTTCCACATTTGTTTTAACTTGAATTCTTCTACTCTTTGTTCGTCAGGTGTAATCGTCGCACATTTAATACCAACACCATATTGTTTAATCGCATTTGCAGCGTCAATGGTTACTTGGTCATTCGTTTCATCGCGGTACTCCATTCCTAGATCATAATACTTAATATCAATCTCTAAATAAGGAAGAATTAATTTGTCCTTTATGAACTTCCATATAATTCTGGTCATCTCATCTCCATCCAATTCTACGACTGGATTAGCTACTTTAATTTTTTGTCCCATAATGTTTGAAATTTAATGCACAAATGTACAAAAACTACGCTTAAAAATTGACAATATTCACCTTAAATCAGGTGGGATTACCCCCTCATTCCTTTGTTTGAACAGATGTTAGTAGACTGCTTAATGATTTACAATTAAAACTGGAATACTTACTTGATGCCTTACCGACTCAATGGTTTCTCCAAAGATATAGTCCTTCCAACCTTGGTGCCTGTGACCGCCCATGACTAGTAATTGCGCATCACATTCATGCACCATTCTTACTATTTCCTTTACCCTATTTTTATAGCCCAAACAGGTTTTTACTTGATATCCTTTGTTGATAAGTGCATTCGCATAAGTGTCCAATCTTTCTTGGTCCTTTCGAGTTTCTGCATCATCACTCGCATCCTGTAAATAGTTTGCGGTGACACTTTCAACAACATGTATAAAAATGAATTGGGTATCCTGGTGGGGCGTATGTTCAAATCCACTAGAATGGGCTTGTTGTATCGCCTTTTTGATCAGCTTTGCATCCGTTACAGAAAAATCAACAGCGATAGCAATACGATGCACCGGTAAATCATCTGACCAATCTAATTCAATGGGCATGCCATGAAAATCTGTTTCAGATTGTGGCTTATTTTTAAGTGTTAAGGGATAAAATGTAATGAACAAAAGTAGCGCTAAAAATAGTAGGACTAATAATACAAGCCCTATTTTTAAAACCAATGAATTTGAATTTTGAAAAAATGTACCCACAAAATCAATCACCAAATGACTATTTAAATAAACCAAAATAGCGGCAATGATCCATGCAAATATTTTAATTTTTATACCAATGGCATATTCTCCCATTTTATTTTTATCACTTACAAAATGAATTAAGGGGATAACCGCAAAACCTAATTGCAAACTCAAAATAACTTGACTAAAAACCAATAAGGCATCCACCCTTTCCTCCCCCATAATTCCAATTACTAATACTGCAGGCGTGATGGCCAATAAACGCGTAAGCAATCTTCTAATCCAGGGATTCAATCTTAATTTCAAATATCCTTCCATCACAATTTGCCCAGCCAATGTTCCAGTAACTGTTGAGCTTTGACCTGCTGCAATTAAGGCAATTGCAAATAAAATAGGCGCCAACTTTGAGCCAAGCAAGGGCGCCAATAACGAATGCGCCTCTTCAATTTTCGCTACACCTTGGTGCCCTGTGTAAAAAAAAGTGGATGCTGCTAAAATAAGTATTGCAGCATTAACGAAAAATGCCAAATTTAAAGCAACTGCACTATCAATAAAATTATATAAGATGGATTTTCGAATTCCCTTCGGAGTTCTATCTATTTTTCGAGTTTGTACTAAGGCCGAATGCAAATATAAATTATGCGGCATCACTGTAGCACCAATGATTCCAACGGCGATATATAAAGCGGTTGGTGATAATTTAGTTGGAATGAAACCCACAATTGCTTGTGACAAATCAGGCTTCGCTATAAATAATTGTGCTAAAAAACTAAACCCAATGGTCGCGACCAATAAAATAATAAAGGCCTCCATTTTTCGAATACCATAGCGTTGTAAAAGCAAAAATAAAAACGTATCTAAAACTGTAATACAAGTACCATACATCAAAGGAATACCTGTCAGCAACTTAATTCCAATAGCCATTCCTAAAACCTCGGCTAAATCGGTCGCAGCTATCGCTAATTCTGCTAAAATATATAAAGCGAAGTTAACTGCTGGAGGATATGTTTCGCGATTGGCTTGTGCCAAATCCAACCGTCTAACAATGCCCAACCTTGCGCTTAAGCTTTGTAAAAGGATTGCCATAATATTACTTAAAAGCAAAATCCAAATAAGTTGATACCCAAAAGCAGCGCCGCCTTGTAAATCTGTGGCCCAATTGCCTGGATCCATATAACCCACGCTCACCAAATAGGCTGGGCCTATAAAGGCAAGAAATTTACGCCAGCCCCGTTTATTTTGCACGGGAACTGATTCATGTAAAGTATCAAGTGATTTATTAGACATAGGATACCCTAAATTTAATCATAAATCCCTTGTAGAACTGCATATGAAAGCCTATTTTAGTGAAAATTTACTAAATGCGTAAAGGGACCTTTATATTTTGTCTGGTATTGTTATTTTCTTGCGGTGAAAAAAAAACCGATTTGACAGGCAACACCCCCCTAAAAATTAATGATTTTAATAAAGCATTTAAACTTGCCACGCTCCCAGTCACTATCACAGACTCGAACCTTACAAAATATACTGACACAATACAAATAGGTCGAAAAGCATTAGTACAATTTATACCTGACTCCATTGTCGAACAAATTATTGCCGACAAGGATAAAAAAGCAGTTTTACACCCTATCTTAAAAATTGAAAAAGAGGAAGAATATTATTTATTACTAAATGTGCAACATCCAACACAACAGGATATTGCTGTAGTGGTTTTTAGTAAAAAAAATAAATACTTAGGCTTCAAAGTTGTAGCTGAATTTAATGAGCAGCAAAAAAATTCAAGGTTATATGGCAAAACTTTAACTATCAATAAAGAACCCACATTCTTAGTTGCTGAAAATAAAATGGGGGAAGAAAACGGAGCCAGTTATGAAAAAAAAGGATGGGCTTATTCAGATAGCATTTTTAAACTTATCTTTTTTGATAGTAATAAAAAACCAAACTCAAGTGTAATCATTAATCCGATTGATACGTTACCCACCTTGAATACTTATAGTGGCGACTATGCTAGAGATAGTAAAAACTTTATTTCAATTCGTGATTTAGCTACCCCCAATAAATATCAGTTTTTTTTACATTTTGAAAAACAAAATGGCGACTGTGTGGGTGAACTAAAAGGGCTTTTAAATTTTACAAAAAACAAAGCAACCTATACTGAAAAAGGCGACCCCTGCATTATACATTTCACCATTACGGGGAATGTTATCGCAATTAAAGAAGAAGGCAATTGTGGTAATCACCGCAACATGACTTGCTATTTCAATGACAATTACGACAAAAAAAGGAAGCGGAATAAGAAGAAATAATCCACATTTTTGGTCAATAAAGTCATCTTTTCCACAGTTTAATGTGTAAAATGTACATTTTAACTAAATACCATTATATTGCAGGCATATTATCAAACCAAGATTTATGAGTTTTAGAAACTATCAGGTGCCATATGAGATAAATGAACAGTTTAAGAAGAAGGCGGCTTATTTTTCTATGGAATTTGCAATACATCAGCCTTTGAAAATTTACAGTGGTGGTTTGGGTTTTCTGGCTGGTTCTCATTTAAGAAGCGCATTTGAACTGAACCAAAATTTAATTGGGGTTGGTATTTTATGGAAGTATGGCTATTATGACCAAGCAAGAAACCAAGATCAAACTTTGCAGGTCACCTTCATGGAGAAAATGTATAGTTTCTTGGAAGATACCGGTATTAAATACCAAATTTTAATTCACGACCACCCTGTTTGGGTAAAAGCTTATTATTTAGCGCCCAATACCTTTTGTAGTGCACCCTTATTTTTATTAAGTACCGATTTACCTGAGAACGATTATGTATCTCAAACAATCACACACCGTTTATATGACGCCAATGTGGCAACCAAAGTGGCACAATTTATTTTATTAGGGGTGGGTGGTGCAAAATTGATTGACGAATTAAATTTCGAACCTGAAGTATATCATTTAAATGAAGCACATGGATTTTCATCAGCCTTTTATTTATTGAATAAATACAAGTCATTAGACGAGGTTAAAAAAAGACTGGTATTCACTACACATACTCCTGAAGAAGCAGGTAATGAAAAACACGATATCTACTTATGTCATAAGATGGGTTATTTCTGCGGCTTAAGCTTGGATGAAGTAAGAAAATTAACGGGCATTGATGATGATCAATTTAATCATTCTTTGGCCGCACTAAGGTTTGCCCGAAAAGCCAATGGCGTTTCTGAACTACACGGACATGTGAGCAGGGCCTTATGGGGTAAATACGAAGGTATTTGTCCGATCACGCATGTTACCAATGCACAAAACTGGCGCTATTGGGCGGACAAACAATTATATCGTTTTGCTGAAAATAGTGATGATGCAGGATTTGATGATCGTAAAATGTATTTGAAAAAAAGAGCATTTGAAATTGTAGCAGATCAAACAGGCAAGGTATTTGACCCGAATGTTTTAACGATTGTTTGGGCAAGAAGATTTGCTGGATACAAACGTGCTGATTTTTTATCTTGGGATATGGATCGATTTGAAAAATTACTATCCAACAAAAAACATCCAGTTCAAATTATATTCGCAGGCAAGCCCTATCCGGTGGACTACCCCGCAATTTCACAATTCAATAACCTAGTTCATTTAAGCAAAAACTACAATAATGTTGCTGTATTAATTGGATACGAATTAGGCTTAAGTAAAAGAATGAAACAAGCATCTGATGTTTGGTTAAACAATCCACGTGTACCAAGAGAAGCTTCGGGCACCAGTGGTATGACTGCTGCTATGAATGGCGCTGTAAATTTTTCAACGGATGATGGATGGATACCTGAATTTATAAACCATGGCAATAATGGTTTTGTAGTTCCTAAGGCCGACTACGATAATATGTCCACGCAACAACAAGACGACTATGATTTAGATGAAATGTATAAAATATTAGAAGAAGAAATTGTTCCTATGTATTATGACAATAAGGAAACATGGCGTCAAATTACACAAAACGGAATGAATGATGTTCGATTCCAATTTGACAGTAATAGAATGGCAGAAGAGTATTACGAAAAAATGTATAAAATCTAAATATACAACTCCCCCATTTTTAATTTTAAGACTTACTTACACTAACCCAGCTAATAAAAATGCCCCTCGAATTATCGGGGGGCATTTTAGTAAAGAGCAATTTTTTTTAACCAAAAAAATGATCTGCTTGATTAATATTTAAATGGTTTGCCATTCACCATCACCTCTTGTGTTTTTTGGTCAAAAGTAACTTTAGCACCAGTCCTACAAGCAGCATTGGCCATGATGGTTGCAATAGAATGTTGGTACCCTGCTTCCACTGGCGCATTAGGTTGTTTTCTTGAACGAATACATTCCATCCAGTTACGCACATGCGCTGATGTCAATGGATCACTTCCAGTATTTGCCGCAGAAGACACTTTTATTTCCTTATCTGTTAAACTAAATTCAGGCAATAAATTTGGTTGCATATTCATCGCATCCGCAAACCTTTTGGTCAGCCCACCTTTTGGAGAAACTTTATTATTCACCAAGTTTAATTCACCGCCATTAGAATAATACATTTCTGAAGCATTGTCATCCCCATTATGCATACGTGACATAAACACCACTTGGAATCCTTTGCTCATATCATCTAATGGCCCGTAATCAAATACAGCGGTTGTAGTATCCCAATTGCGGCGACCATCTTTCCATGCATAAATGCCGCCATTCGCTGTTACACTTCGAGGATGTGGTAATTCACTGAACCAGTTAACCGTATCAATTTGATGACTCATCCATTGACCTGGCATACCAGATGAATAAGGCCAGAATAAACGATATTCTAAGTATTTTCTAGGATCAAAATTTTCATAGGGGCGATTGATTAAAAATCTTTTCCAATCCAAATCTTCCTCTTTACACTTTGCTACTAAATCTGGTCTTCTCCAACGACCTGGTTGGTTTACATTCCAAGTTAATTCAACCATCGTGATAGGTCCGAATTTCCCTTGTTGGATAAAGTCAGCTGCAGCTTTATAATTTGAGCCACTACGACGTTGAGATCCAATTTGAACGATACGGTCGGATGCTTTAATTACTTTGAATGCATTTCGGTTGTCCTCCATGGTTTCTGCAAATGGCTTTTCACAATACACATCCATTCCTGCTTTAACCGCTTCAGTTGCATGCGTTGCATGTTGAAAATCGGCAGTGCTTATAAATACACCGTCAATATCCTTACCTGCATATAACTCATCATTGTTGCGCGCTGCGCGTACGCCATGACCAAATGTTTTTTCTAAAAAGGCAGACCCTTCTTCTCTTCTTACTTTCCATAAATCTGAAACGGCTACAATATCAAAATTTAATTCCTTATAATGATTTAAGAAACTTGGCAAATGCGCTTGTCTGAAACGATCAGAAAAACCCACTACCCCTAACCTTACGCGATCATTGGCGCCCAAAATATTGGCATAACTTTTAGCACTAAAGCCTAAAGTAGTCGCATAGGTAACAGCCGCAGCCTTCGCAGTTTGTTTGATAAAATTTCTTCGATTGTTTTCCATAATTATGAATTTATTAGTTTTATTATTATTTATGTTTAATTCTTTGAATTAATTAGCTAGCATCGGACTATTTGCATCTTCAATTTAATTATAAAATCTAGCATTCTACAAATAAATTTTTTGTGTGATTAAATAAATTGTTGAACAATATAATAAAGAATGGAAGGGCATAATAAACAACCCATACCAGTGCTAAATGTTGCTGTTAATGCCCCATAAGGAACCAACTTCATATCGGTCGCAGCCAGGCCTGCCGAAACCCCACTCGTCGTTGACAACATTCCGCCATAAATCATTGCTGTATGTGGATTATTTAATTGGATTTTATTAGCTATAATTGGTGTTGCAATGGTAACAAAAACCGATTTTATTACCCCAATGGCAATACTTATTGCAATCACTTCCGAGCTGGCTCCAACAGCCGCCCCAGTGACTGGCCCTACAATAAAAGTACAGGCTCCAGCCCCAATAGTCGTTAATGATTTGGCATCCGTGAATCCCATAAAATAGGCAATAACACCCCCTACAAAAAAAGCAATAACAATCCCTAATACAATGCTAATGACACCAGCTAATCCTGCTTTTTTAATTTCAGAAAAACTAGCACCCATCGCAGTGGATACAATCGAAAAGTCGCGTAACATAGCGCCCCCTAATAATGCCATTCCAGAAAACGCAGGTATAGCTGCAATTCCTTTTTCACCTTTTCCAAAATAAGCAATAAATAAACCAAAACTGATGGCAATGGCTGCAGCAGGAATTTTATTATTTGTTACTTTTTTACCAACTAAAAAAGATAAGTACATAATTACCCCAACTACAAGAAAGGCGAATATCAGTCCATTTTTATCTAAAATATTTATGATGTTTTGCATACTTATTTTTTTATTCGGTTTATTTTAGCAATTAAAGGAATAAGTAAAAAACAAACCGACGTCGCAATAATTGCTACAATTAAAGCAACCCAACCTCCTATCAAAGCAGCCTTTACATTTTGGGTAGCCGACATCGCAACAATTACAGGAATATACATGCTACTCCAAAACAATATACCTTGCTCTGTTTCAGGTACCAATAATTTTTTTTTATTTAAATAATCATTCAACAAAATCAATAATATCATTGCGAATCCAACACCGCCTAAATTTCCGCTCATATCAAATAAACGTCCAAACCAATCACCAATAAATTGGCCCACTAAATAACATGCTGCTAAAATGGCGACTCCATATATTTTCATGCTTGATGTGTTTTATTTTTTATTAATTATTTGCTTTACTTCTGATTTAATCGCGCTCCCCCATACCTTATACCCTTGCTCATTATAATGCAGCTTATCGTCCTTATATAAACTTGTTATAGGGAACCCATCTGCCCCTAAAAAATGCTCCTGAAAACCAATCGTATATAAATTAGCTTGTGTATTGCAATAGGCTTCAATCAATGTATTCGCCTGTTGTACTTTATCCCAAACCTTCCATCGTTTTTCACTGGGTGAAATTTTAAGCCAAGTAATTGGAATCAGCGGTTGTTGAACACGAATTTCTTGCACTATAAATTTAAATAACTCGAAGACTTGTTCAGGATCCTTATCACTATTGCCATCAACGATATCATTCCCTACATAAAAAAAGATGCCTTTGGGATGATGTGACGCTAAAATCCGATCAATATAATAAGCTACATCTCTTAAATTACAGCCCCCAAAACCACGATGAATGATATCATTGTATGAAATATCATTACGAATATTTTGCCACATTCGAATATAGGAACTACCAAAAAACAAAAGTGCAGTATCAGAATGCTTCTCTGATTTATTTAAAATATCAAATCTTGCAAAAGTGGTATCATATTTCCAAGGTCCAGTAATTGAATTATCTATATTGTCCACCTTTCGTTTTAATTGTGTAAAAAGCCAATGTTCCATAGAATTTAATAATGTATCCTGTCGCAATTTACTATCTCCCCCATTTCCTTGACCAGGAACATTAGTTAGTGTATGGCCTGCATTATAAAATGGACGCCATGCTGTTGGTATCCCTAATCGCAGACAATGCTGATAAAGGATAGCTGGTCCATATTTGAAACTATGGTAATCATAGGAACTGTCATAAGGTACAGTTAAATCAGCAAGCCCTGCAGCATTATATAAGGGCGCATCCCCTTTTTTTATCCATGTGTAATCAATCATGGATCCCCATAAATTAAATACCCCTTGTACTTTTGAAGCATATCCTTCATTCCCCCCATTGCCTTCCAAATTCCCCCATTTTGCTTGATCAATATCTGAAGGAATTTCCCCCTGATCCATATATGCGACCGATAATGCAGTCATAGCTCCTGCAGAACTTCCTGCTAAAAATATTTGGGTTTCATCTATCCCATATTGTGATGCATTTTTCCTAAAAAATCGAACAGCCGCGCGTGCATCTTGTTGTGCTCTATACATGGCTTCATGATAATCTTTATTTGTATTGGTTGCAGCTATCCCCAAACGATAATCAATAGAAGCAACCACAAAACCCTTTTTCCCTAGCCTAATACCCAACTTATTACTTATTGAACTTGATTTATTATTATTTCTAAAACCACCCCCATGAATAAAAATAACCAAGGGCCTTTTTTTAACAGTATCAACTTGGGGTGGCATAAATAAATTTAATAGCAATTTCTCATTCTCCCCTTTTAAATTGATGGATTCTCCATAGGGGATATCAATCAAGGAATCAATATTCGTAAACAGCTCATTTTTATAACGCTTTCCCAAGTTGGTTCCTTCTGTATTTTGCTTTTGTGCAAATACTTGAAAATGCGCTATAAGAAATAATATAAAACAAAATGACTGCACAAATTTTTTCATAGTGATTATTGAATTTTTAAACAAACATTTTTTTTATATCATTCTTAACTACCTTACCCATTGCATTTCGTGGTAAATCTTTCATGACCAAATATCTTCTCGGTTTTTTATAAGAAGCGATATAATTTACAATCCAATCTGACAATGATTTCTCATTAAAATCATTTATGAAGGGCTTTTTTAAAACAATAGCTGCTGCAATTAACTCTCCCCACTCATCATCATCAATACCAACCACTGCACAATCTTGAATCATTTCATTGGTTCTTAAAATCTCTTCTATTTCTAATGCAGATATTTTATAACCGCCCGACTTTATGATGTCTACCGATTGTCGCCCCATGATTCTATAATATCCATTTTCAATCACCGCAATATCTCCAGTTTTAAACCAGCCATCATTTGTAAAAGTGGCTTGTGTCGCCTCCGGTCGTTGCCAATATTCTTTAAAAACATTATCTCCTTTTACTAATATCTCCCCTGGCATTTGATCTCCCACTTGAACAAAGTGTTCGTCTGCTAGTTTTATTTGAACGCCGGGCAAGGGAATGCCAACATATCCCGCTTTCCGATCTCCATGATAGGGATTACTAATTGCCATCCCAAGTTCAGTCATCCCATATCTTTCTAATAATTGATGGCCGCTAATTTGCGCCCACTTATCCATCACACTTACCGGAAGGGCCGCTGACCCACATACCATTAGCCTAAACTTTTTCATGCATTCACGGAGTGTATTTTGATTCTCCATCGCTAAGGTTTCAAAATACGCAATCAGCTTATAGTAAATAGTAGGCACTGCCATGAATACATTTAACTTGTTTTGTCCAATTAAATTAAATATTTGTTCAGGCGAAAAGCCAGCAGTGAAATTACAGCTAGCGCCTGCCCAAAGTGAACAACCAACCACATTTATAATTCCATGCACATGATGCAAAGGCAATACACAGATAATTCGATCATGGGGCGACCATTCCCAAGCTTTAATTAATGTATTAATTTGGGCTTCAATATTTTTATGCGTTGTAACCACCCCTTTGGGTTTATTGGTGGTACCACTCGTATATAAAATCAACGCATTTCTTTGCTTTTCTATTGGAGGTAATAATTCAGGGAATGCTAATTGCTGATCATTTATTTCTTCAATAACAATGACGCTTATATTTGAATTTTGTAAATAAGGCCCTAATACTTCTTTGAATTCTTTGGAAATAACTAAAATAGTTGATTGCGTATCGTCCAACACATATTCCAAAGATGGAAGTGGATGTGTAATACATAATGGAACTGCAACGCCTCCTGCGATCCAAATCGCCCACAATGTTTTTACATAATCAAAACCTGGATGCACCATAAAAGCAACCCTAGCTTGATTCAAATCGGAGGTATTATTTAAGAGTATGCCTGAAAATTTCTCCGCACTTGCTATTAGTTGCTCATACTTATAAATGACGCCATCATGAATGATGGCGTCATTATTTAAATGCTTTTTTGCTTGTTCAAAAAATTGAAGCATTTAGTATAGCTAGTTACAAGTTGATAATTTTTTCCTTTGGAACCAATGACTTCATGATGCTCCAAGCAATTAAATACGCCACTGCACAAAAAGCAAACATCATTGAATAAGCAGTGGTTAGGGAACCACGTACTGCTTCCTTTTGAATATGAATAAACAATTCATATTGGGTTGGATCCACCGCTTGTAATTTTGCTTGTATATCTTTGGTTAAATTTGACCAATCTTTTTGTGCCACATTAATCAATACCCCTTTTTTATCGGTTACATTAAGTGATACCACTTTATTTAAATAATCAGCATACCCTGTATTTGTAGCACTTGACCAAGTCGCATTCACCGCTTTCAATTTGTAGCTATCGAATAACCATCCGCCTACTTTTGAAACCACAACACCCCCTAATCCGCCAGCCATTCCGCCAATACCCACTACGGTTGCAATGGATCTTTTTGGAAACATATCAGACACAGTAGTGTAAATATTTGCAGACCATGCCTGATGAGCAGATGCACCAATACCAATAAAAATTACGGGCACCCAATAACTCAAATAACCCAAAGGTTGCACTGCTAAAACCACCAAAGGAATAAATGCAATCATCAACATGGCTTTCATACGACCATCATACGGCTTCATTCCTTTATTAATGAAATAAGTGGGGAAATAACCACCACCAATACTACCCACCATCGTCATACTATATAACACCGTTAATGGAATGATAATAGCAGTACCCTCCATACTATATTGGTCCTTTAAATAGCCCGGTAACCAAAATAAGAAAAACCACCAAACACCATCCGTCATAAACTTACCAATAGCAAAAGCCCAGGTTTGCTTATAACCCATCAAGGTAGCCCATGAAATACGATTAGTCACTTTACCATCCACGACTGTATCCTCCACTTCAGTATGATCCGTTATGTATTCTAATTCGGCAGCAGATAACCTTTTTTGCTCAGTGGGTTTTTCATAATAAATAAACCAAAAAATTAACCACAAGAACCCAATAGCGCCAATGATAAAGAATGCTTCTTCCCAACCCCAAGTGGTTACAATCCATGGCACAGAAAGCGGCGCTAATATCGCACCCACATTGGTACCTGAATTAAATATACCTGTAGCAAAAGATCTTTCTTTTTTGGGGAAATATTCCGCTGTTGCTTTAATAGCCGCCGGAAAATTGCCCGCTTCTCCAAAACCCAACAAAGCCCTTGATAACATAAAACCTGCTATAGAAATTGGCACAGCAGTAATTCCTACCCAACCTAATACAGTGGCTACCATCATACCCGCTGGCACCGCATAAGCATGTAAAATTGCAGCTAATGACCATATAATGATTGCCCAAGCATATCCTGCTTTTGTGCCTAATTTATCAACGATGCGTCCTGCAAATAATAAAGATATTGCATAACTAAATTGAAATACGGATGCGATATTAGCGTAATCACTATTACTCCAATCAAATTCACGCTCCAAAGTGGGTTTTAATAAACTCAACACTTGACGATCAAGATAATTTACGGTAGTTGCAAAAAACAACAACGCACAAATGGTCCAGCGATATTTCCCAATAGCAGTTTGTTTCATTTACTTTGTTTTAATTGTTTGGATAAGTTCCAACACTTTTATTGTTTCTGTTTCAATAGTCGCATATTCCTTTGCTTCCATTAATTTTTTACTAATCAATTTACTACCCATACCCACTGCACAAACCCCTGCTTTAAACCAACCTTCAATATTTTCCCTAGTGGTATCCACGCCACCTGTAGGCATAAATAAAAGTTTAGGAAATATATCTTTGATGCCACTTAAAAATTCAGGGCCTAATAAATTACCTGGGAATAATTTAATAAATTTTACGCCATTGTTTTCAGCTGCAATAATTTCAGTAGGCGTCATACAACCTGGCGCATATAACAATCCTTTTGCGTGCGTATAATCAGCTACCTCGGCGACATAACCAGGACTCACTAAAAAATCAGCGCCTGCATTGATATAATCTGTCGCTTGTGCTACATTTTTGATGGTACCCACCCCAATTAATAACTCAGGCATTTCTGCATTTCTAATGGCCACCATTGCTTTGAAGTTTTTTAAAGCCGCTTCGCCACGATTGGTATACTCTACTGCTTTCACACCAGCTTTATAAATTGAACGCAAAATTTCAATACTCACAGACTCATCTGCATTAAAATATAAAGGCAACATTCCTTGGTGAATAATTGCGTCGATTGCTTGTTGATTTTTACTCATGATTTTTTTTATTACTATTAATATTAAATTACAATTGATCCATCATTCATCGGAAATACTATATACGCACTTTTATCACCATTTTTGTAATCTCTCCTTGCCCAATCATTGGGGCATGAACATCTTCCGGAAAGAAAATAACAAACTGATGATCGGTTAAACTAAAAAAGGTATCTGGTTGATCCAAATACAATTGCACATCTTTTTCAGCGTTATACTCACCATTAGGTAATACACACTTACTTCTTGGCTTCCATCCCATTTGCTCGTCCCCTTTGATACAAAGTTGAATATCAATATTTTTATTATGGCATTCAAATTTAGCAACACTTGCTTCGGCTGTTTTACCAACAGCGGTGTTGTTAATCACTTTTAATCCATCTGAAATATCAAACTTACCTATTTCAATGGCAGTTAAATTTTGCGCAGCAATATATTCAAAAGCTGACTGAAATAAAGGATGTACACTGTAATATTTGTGTGCATTCTGTAGGGTATCTATAATCATATTCTTCCGTTTTAAATCATCTATTCTTATAATGAATGATGCAATTCATTATAGAATTGCATCATTGGTAAGTTACTATTTTATCTTTGAACGCGGCCGCTGCCATCGCCTTTCATTAAATCCTTAACATCACTCAAGGTTGCGTGGTTCAAGTCGCCTGGTATGGTATGCTTTAAAGCACTAGCTGCAACACCAAACTCTGCAGCATCTGCCATGGACATGCCAGTGACTAATCCATAAATTAAACCACTTGCAAAACTATCCCCACTACCTACTCTGTCCACAATGCGAACATTGTATTGTTTGGTATGGTAAAAATCAGTTCCATTATAAACTAAAGCGCTCCAACCATTATCACTTGCGCTATGACTTTCACGTAATGAAGATGCAATAAATTTAAATCCGAACTTGGCTTGCATTTGCTTAAATACATCCTTAAATCCATCCAAGTTCAACTCTCCTTTAGTGACATCTGTATCAGCAGCTTTAAAACCTAAAGTGGTATCTGCATCTTCTTCGTTTCCGATACAAACATCTACATACTTGCATAATTCTGACATTACTTCTCTTGCCTTTTCCTTCGTCCACAATTTTTTACGATAATTTAAATCAATACTTGTGGTAATTCCTTTTGCTTTTGCCGCTTTCAATGCCGCCAAAGTTAATGCAGCTGCTTTATCACTTAAAGCAGGTGTGATGCCTGTCGTATGAAACCAATCAGCCCCATCTAAAATTTTATCAAAATCAAATTCAGACGCATCCACATCAGCTATAGAAGCTCCTGCTCGATCATATACCACCTGCGAAGCACGCATGGATGCACCTGTTTCTAAAAAATAAATCCCTAATCTATCACCACCACGCGCAATAAATTGGGTATCTACGCCATATCTTCTTAAATGATTAATTGCCGACTGTCCAATTGGATTGTTAGGGACTTTAGTCACAAATGTTCCATTTAATCCATAATTACATAAAGCAGCAGCCACATTCGCTTCGCCACCACCATAAGTGATATCAAAGGTATCTGCTTGTACAAATCTTTTAAAGTCAGGTGTTGACAAACGCAACATAATTTCCCCGAGTGTAACTACTTTCTTGCTCATAACTTGTTTTATTTATTATTAATTAATTTTAAAATAATCCTTTGCATTATAATAACAGATATTCTTTAAAATATCCGCGATCCATTTTTCATCAGTAGGAATCAGTCCTTTTTCCATATCTTTTGCAAATAAGTTACAAATGATACGTCTAAAATACTCGTGCCTTGAATAAGATAAAAAACTTCGACTATCAGTAAGCATACCAATAAATGAAGAAATTAACCCCATGTTAGATAAAGTATTTATTTGTTTTTCCATACCATCCTTTTGGTCCAAGAACCACCATCCTGACCCAAACTGCATTTTACCTTTCAATTTGCCATCATTAAAGTTTCCACACATGGTCGCAAAAACTTCATTATCTGCAGGATTAATATTGTATAAAATAGTTTTTGCTAATTCATCCCTCTGATCCAAAGCATTTAAAAAATGAGACAAACTCACCGCTTGTGAATAATCACCAATAGAATCAGTGCCTGAATCAGCGCCAATACGTGCTAATAATTTCGAATTATTATTTCGAATAGGCCCCAAGTGGAACTGTTGTACCCAACCTTTTTTACAATACATTCTAGATAATGACAAAAGTATAGCACCTGCGAATCGCTCCGGCTGGGAGAAAGGATTGCTATTTTTATTTTGAATGAATTGTACAAACTCTTTCTCCAAAGCAGTCGTAAAAGTAATTTGTGACGGCATTTGCGTAAATGCATGATCAGAAACACGACAACCATTTTGATGAAAATAATTTACTCTGCTCTCTAATGCAATTAAGAAAGTATTGATGCATTTAACTTTTGTTCCTGAAACTTTCTCCAACTTTTGCAGATATTTTATAAATGCTCCCTTATCCGCAATATTCAACGCCTTATCCGGCCTGAAAGTGGGTAATACTTTACACTTAAATCCACTTTTTGCTATTTTTTTATGATCCGCCAAATCATCACATGGATCATCGGTGGTTCCTACTAATTCCACCTTATAGTTATTTAAAATTCCTTGTGTTGAAAATTTATCTTGGGCCAAAAGTGTATTGCATTTTTTATAAATCGCACCCGCAGTTTTTTCATCTAAATATTCATTGATCCCAAAGGGTCTTTTTAATTCTAAATGTGACCAATGAAATAATGGATTACGAATGGTTTGTGGCATACATGCAGCCCAGGCTTTAAATTTTTCTTCATCACTTGCATTGCCCGTAATTAATTTTTCATCTATACCTAATGCGCGCATCGCTCTCCATTTATAGTGATCCCCTTTTAACCAAATCTCGGTTAAATTTTTGAACTTTTTATTTTCTGCTATTTCATTTGGAGGCAGATGATTGTGATAATCAATAATAGGCAAATTGGCTACATGATTATGATACAACTTATTGGCCATTTTACTTTCAAGTAAAAATTGGTCTGTAAAAATGGTTTTCTTTTTCGAAATCGACATGCGTCTATTATTTATATTATTTAATTTCTTCTAAGCTTCTTAATATGCCTAATTCAACACCTCTTAATTCCGCTAATCCTTTTAATCTTCCAATAGCAGAATAACCAGGATAGGTTTTCTTTTTTAAATCATCTAACATCTGATGTCCATGATCAGGTCGCATTGGGATATCTACCCCACGCTGCTGCATCACAAGAACAATTTCTTTAATCACTCCATACATATCCACATCTCCTTCTAAATGATTGTCCTCATAAAAATCACCTAGCGCATTGCGTCTCGTGCTTCGCAAGTGAATAAAATTAATTCTGTCCCCGAACTGCTTTACCATTTCAGGTAAATTGTTATCAGGCCTTACGCCAAAAGAACCTGTACAAAAACACAAACCATTACTCAAAGATGGCACTGCTGTTGCTAATGCTTGTATATCAGATGCTGTACTTACAATTCTTGGCAATCCTAAAATAGCATGTGGCGGATCATCTGGATGAATCACCATTTTAATACCTGCCGCTTCTGCAACTGGAACTACTTGTTGTAAAAAAAAGATCAAGTGACTTCTTAATTTTTCAGCATCTATTCCTGCATAAGCGTCCAACGCTGCTTGAAATTGTTCCATTGTAAAACTTTCCTCACTTCCCGGCAAACCTTTGATCATGTTTTTTTGTATCAATTCCAGTTCAGCCGCACTTGCATTTTCAAATTTATGTTTTGCTATGGCTATTTCTTCAATGGTGTAATCCTTTTCAGCACCCTTTCTTTTTAAAATAAATAAATCAAAAGCCATGACCGCCGCTTTTTCATATAACAAAGCCAAGGAACCATCCGGCATGGGGTATTCTAAATTAGTTCTTGTCCAATCCATGACAGGCATAAAATTGTAAGTCACAATTTTGATCCCACATTGTCCAAGATTTTTTAAACTGACTTTATAGTTTTCGATAATTTGCAAATAGCCATCGACTTGTGTTTTAATGGACTCGTGCACAGGCAAACTTTCAACCACTGACCATTTCAATCCAGCTGCAGCCACCAAATCAATTCTTTTTTGAATTTCCTCCACTGTCCAAACATCCCCATTCGGAATATGATGCAATGCGGTAACAACGCCAGTACAGCCAGCTTGTCTTATATCTGATAAAGAAACTGGATCGTTAGGTCCATACCAGCGCATGGTTTGTTCCATTCTATTTTTCACATTCCCATAAGAAGGATAAAAATGATTTCCCATTATTTTATTTCAACTTTTATAATTTAATCAAATACAATCTCAACAAATATTTAGAACAATTAAAGGATCGGCTTTAAAATATTTTATATGCCCTCATGCAATGAAAACATTTTTTATACCCCACTATTAATGGTGAATCCTCCATCCACACCAATATCCATACCAGTCACAAATTTTGAAGCGTCACTTAACAACCAAATCAATGCCCCAATTAATTCATCAGGCTGACCAAATCGCTTGTAGGGCGTGTTACGAATAATTGCATTCCCTCTGTCCGTATACGAACCATCATCATTGGTTAACAAAGTTTTATTTTGACTTGTAAGAAAAAAACCAGGCATGATGGAATTGATTCTTATTTTATCACCATAACGATTGGCCATTTCAATTGCAAACCACTTGGTATATATATCAATGGCCGCCTTACCCATACTATATCCTAAAACCTTTGTTATAGCTCGTTTGGAACTCACCGATGAAATATTAACGATACTCCCATTGCCAGTTTTTGCAATTTCAGGCCCAAATACTTGAACAGGAATAATGGTACCCCATAAATTAAGGACTAAAGCATCTTTCATTCCATCAATATTCAAATTGAAAACATCTTCCGTTGGTTGCAAAACACCCGATGGTATATTTCCTCCAGCGCCATTCACCAACCCATCTATTTTACCATACTTCCCTAAAATTTCATTTTTTGCTGAAACCAATTGTGCTTCTTCTAATACATTCACCGAAATAAAATGAGCATCCCCTCCATTCGCTTTCACTTCTGCAACTCTTTCATTTCCCTTCTCCACGTTCTGACCCAAAATAATTGGAATCCCCCCCTGTGTTGCAATACCTTTTACAAAACCTGCACCTAATACACCAGTACCTCCAGTAACCACAATTACTCTCCCTTGCAAACTAAACATATCCGATTGTGCCATTTTTTATAATTTAATTTTTAAAAACATCTTTAATTTTTTACTTCATTTATGATCCCTATTTAATAGATAAAATTATCTAACTAAAAAGAAGAACAAACAAGCAAATGATTTAATTAATTGTTTCTATATTGTTCAAATACAATAAGTTAAGTGCATAGATCCCTTCACTTAAAGCAAGCACAAAAAACCAATTAACTGATTTGAAAATTACTAAATTTTAGACAAATTTGGAATTATTCAATCGACAAAAAAACAATAAAACTATAATATTTACGCAAACGATGTAGTAATATTAGTAAATTGGCATTTAATTTAGTGGTAACAAAGCAAACAACAGTATAATAAGGCCATGGCAGCAGTAAATTTAAAGCAATTAGCAAAAATATTGAACCTTTCCATTTCAACGGTATCAAAGGCTTTACGGGATAGCCATGAAATTGGAGATGCCACTAAAGAGCGCGTTTTGGCTAAAGCAAAGGAAATGGACTACACCCCCAATCCGTTTGCAAGCGGATTAAGAAGAAATAAAAGCAAAACTATCGCCGTTGTGGTACCTGAAGTGGCCAATAACTATTTTTCATTGGCCATTAATGGCATTGAGCGTATCGCACAGGAAAATGACTACCATGTGCTCATCTACTTAACCCATGAAGATATTGAAAAGGAAAAAGGGATCATGAAGCATTTGGAAAATAAAAGAGTAGATGGGGTTTTGATGTCAGTAACAATGAATACCAGTAATCAAACCCATTTATCAGATTTTCAACAAAAAGGAATACCCATTGTATTTTTTGATCGAATTTGTAATGAAATTGAAACCGCAAAAATTACCACTGATGATTATATCAGCGGCATCAATGCAACCAAACATTTAATTGAAAATAACTGTAAGGATATTGCCTTTTTATCATTAGGTGATGAAATTTCAATTATGCAAAAAAGGAAAAGTGGCTATTTAGAGGAATTGCATAAAAACAATATGGAAGCCAAACCGGAACGAATTGTAAAATGTGGTAATGATGATGAAATGAACTACCAACTTGTGAAAGAACTTCTAACTGGTAAAAATAAACCAGATGGCATTTTTGCATCTGTGGAAAAATTAGCCATCACTACCTATCAAGTTTGTAGAGAACTAAATATTAATATACCGGAAGAAGTGAAAATAATTTGTTTTTCTAATCTTGAAACCGCTTCCCTATTAAGCCCTTCGCTTTCCACCATCACCCAACCAGCCTATAATATTGGCAAAACTGCCGCAGAAGTGATGTTCAAATACCTAGACAAAAATAAGACCTATATTCCGAATGAGAATATTGTTTTACAATCTACTTTACACATCAGAGAATCCTCTCAACAAATTGTTTAATATTTATTTCACCACGCAGAACCATTTGCAACTTTAATTGTTATTGAAATATGAATAAGATAATTATTGCGATTACCGGTGCAAGCGGTGCTATATATGCTAAATGTTTGATGGACGCACTTGTCCCGCTAAATCACCAATACGAATCAGTGGGTGTGGTGATGAGCGATAATGCAAAAATAGTATGGGAAACCGAATTAGATAATAAAGACTACACCAAATATCCTTTTACTTTTTATCAAAAAAATGATTTCAACGCGCCTTTTGCATCAGGATCCGCGCAATACAATATCATGTTTGTGGTGCCTTGCAGCATGGGTACTTTGGGGCGTATTGCTTCAGGCATCAGTGATGATTTAATTACGCGCGCAGCCGATGTGGTTTTAAAAGAAAGAAGAAAACTCATCTTAGTAGCGCGCGAAACACCATATAACTTAATACATATCAAAAATATGGAAACCATCACCTTGGCGGGTGGTATCATTTGCCCTGCGACACCTAGCTTTTATAGCAAGCCAAAAACAATGGAAGAAATGGCGATGACTGTGGTGAACAGGATGTTAGATTTAGCAGGCATTGACAATAAAAGTTATCGTTGGGGAAATTCCCAATAAAAAAAGTCCTACCCTTTGAAGAATAAGACTTTTTAGTAAATACAGTTTCTATTTTTGTCCTACCAATTGTTACGATACAAAATTGATTGGCAATAATATTTTACATCTGATTTTATATTAATCCTCTGCAGCCATTCTTCCTTTGAAATAACCCACTGACTCCGCAATTCCAGGCAATGGATCTGTCATATCTTTTTCATATTCGATACTACATACTCCAGTATATTTTACTTTACGAAGTGATTCAATGACAGCGCCAAAATTGATAACACCGCGGCCAAACTCAATTCCTTTACCCTCTTTTGCTGCTGTATTAATATCCTTAATATGCAAATCAAATAACCGATCCTTGAAATCACGAATCGCTTTTTCCGGCAAAGTACCAGCGCGCAATGAATGCCCAATATCAATACACATACCCATTCTTGCATCTAAATTTTTAACACGATTATATACATCTCCAGGTGCTGGATATAAAGCATCCTCAGGTCCATGATTATGAATAGCTAATTTAATATCATACTCCTTCACTTTTTGTTCTGCGTATTCGATTAATTCATAATTAGGAACGCCTACAATCATATTTACCCCACATTTTTTTGCATAGGCAAAAGTGTTATCCACTGCCTCTTTGGTTTTCATATAAATAACCCCCACTGTATATATATTGATGCCTGCTGCTTTATACTTAGCCATTGCCGCACTAATTTGTTCATCCGTGCTATTCAATGGCAAATGGATTTCTTTTAGTGACATATTTGTGAGTCCTACGCGTTTCATCATTGCAATGGACTGATCCAAACTAAATTTTGCAAAACTATAACCTGCCATCCCAATTTGCAAAGGGCTATTGGCACTACTTAATGACTTAATTGAACTACTATTCGCATTTCCAATCACTGGCAATAATGCAGATCCTGAAATTCCTAAAATAGTTTGTTGAATAAATTTTCGACGATTTGACATAACCTTATTTTTTAAAAAGAAATGATAAAATTTTATTATAACTAAAGTTACAACATAATAATTAAAACCAAATGTCCCCGCCCCGATGATTCGAGACAGGGACATTTAAAAAAGTTGGAAGCAGTTTTATTATTGCTCTGGAATTTTATCCAAAGCAGGTACATTTAATTCTGCACCAGAATACCCCACATTTTGATTAATACGTCCTCCAGTATTCCCCAAAATAGCAGATTGTGGTATTGGCCATAATACGTGGTATTGACTAATTTTCATCATATCATTATGGAGGGTCACAAAATTAGTTCTATAAAATATATTTTTTTCCAAAATACGATCAATCATAAAATTAGATGTGGAAAAAGCAGATAGTGTGTAAGTTTTACCATTATATGACTTGCCAGTAGATGCAAAAATATAAGCAATTCTAGTTAACTCTGTTTTACGTGGCTCTTCCCAATATAATTCACGCGCTCTTTCATCTAAAATAGTTCCAATGCCAGTCACTTGCGAAGCTGTATAAGGCGAACACTTCGCACGCGTTCTTACCACATTAATATCAGCAGCTGCATTTGCCATATCCCCTTTCCATACATAGGCCTCTGCTCTTAATAAATAAGTTTCTGCCAAACGGAAAACGTACCAATCACTATGTCCCCCTTGCATTGGATTTGCTTCTGTATCTGGCACATATAATTTATAATGCGGCCAAGGATACCAGCTACGTAATGTATCTGCACATAATAATTTCCCTTTGGAATCATATAATTGCATACGTGCGCCATAATAGGTTGGATCAGATGTTTTTAAAGCTGGAGCAAAGTAGCGCACATTTTCCATGAACATATAGTTACCTGAAGTGGAGTCATGTCTTAAATCCTTTGCATCGTCCCAAATGTCCTTATACTCATAAGGCGTAGAACGACAACGACCAATACCACGACCATACAAATTCATGATATCAATTTCATTACCACCAGTAGCCGCAGCTCCCGCTTTACCATTAGGTGTAACGATATTAGTTCCAATAGAAATTCCTGGCACTGCTTGACGCATGATACGAGTACCTAATCCAGTACCCACACCAAATGCACCTGCACTACCTAAGCGATCAGTTACTAACATTAATACTTCCGTATTTGCAGCAGCCGCTTTATTATCTGGACGATGTAAATCCCAAGTTACATTCTTTGAAGCAATACCAGCATCTACTCCAAAACGATTGGTCATCAATTTATATGTACCATTATTAATCAGTGCTGTTGAAGATGCTATTGCATCATCAAATAAACCTAATGCTAAATTTATTTTAGTTAATAAATGATAGCAAGCTCCGCGATTTACAGTTCCTTTATCAGCTGTCCATGGCACATATTGCACCGCATATTCTAAATCCGTTTTCATTCTTTTTAAAATCACATCGCGCTTAACAGTAGCAAAATCTACTTTCGCAGTGGTGATTTCAGTAATTGGACATGGTACATCTCCAAACTGATTGGTTAAACGATAATAGTTATAAGCTCTGAAAAAGTAAGCCTGCCCCATAAAACTATTTCTTTCAGCATCTGTTAATGATTTCGCAAGTGGCAAGCGCGTTATAATTGTATTTGCCATACGAACACCAATCCACTCTTGATCCCAATACCAACCAATTCTATTAAAGTCACCACTATTTAATTGCGCATCAGGACGTATTTGTAAATCCATATTTTGCGCAGGACCTGTTTTATCATCGGTACCTTCTACAGAAATATCGGAGAATATGCTTTCTGTAATAATGGGAGAACCGTCTCCAAAAAATTCATCCCTTATGTTTTTTGCCGAAGCACCTAAAGCTGCTTTAAAACCAGTTGCATCCACAAAAGTGTTTTCTGGTGAATAAATGGATAAAGGCTTTGGTGTTAACCAATCCTTATTACAACTACTTACTACTACCATCAGCAGGTAAGCAAATATGCTAAAGTATTTTATATTATTTTTCATGTCTTTTGTTTTGTAATTATTAAGTGCTTATAAAGTAATGTTTAACCCAAAGTTGACATTATATGGCGTTGGCGCACCTCCGCTTGTTCCATTCTTATTTTCTGGATCAAAGTATATCCAATTGCTAAACACATGGGCGTTTACAATGTTTACGTAAAACTTAACATTGTCAAACTTCCATTTTTTTGCTAATTGACTTGGAACATTATAAGCTAAACTTGCATTACTTAATCTTACGAATGAAGAAGCTCTATATACACCCCATGATACTGGACCACCCACATTTGAACCAATCCCAGCATAATCATTGATTGGATTACTAGGTGTCCAATATGGTATTTTGTAAAAGTTAGAACGATCATAAAAAACGTTTCCTCCATTTAATTGCGAATTGGTTGCTTCACTAAATGAACTTAACTGCCCAATTTTCGCATATAATGTAAATGACAAATCAAAGTTTTTATAAATTCTAAAATCATTTCTCAAGTTCCAAGAATACTTTGGTGTTGTTTCTCCTAAAAATTGTTTGTCAGCGATGGTATAAGCGCCATCATTATTTAAATCCACCAAACGCATATCCCCTGGTTTATACCCATAAGTTTTTGCTAAAGCTGCATCAGCAACCTGCCATACTCCTTGAATACCATAATTATAAATTGATGAAATTGAATGTCCAATAAACCATTGATTGGTCAAATCATCTTTTTCTGAACTTCCAATTTGCTTTCCAGTTGCAGGATCATAATCAGGAGTTGCACCATACAAATGGTTTATTTTGTTTCTATTTAACCAAAAACTAATCGTGCTTTTCCAAGTTAAATTTTTTCGTTCTAAGTTGACAGTGTTCATACTCATCTCAAAGCCCTTATTTTCCACTTCACCTAAGTTTACTAAAATACTGCTAAACCCTGTTACAGTAGGCAAAGAACGATTCACTAATAAATCCTTTGTAGTACGAACATAATAATCAATCGAACCACTTACTTTACCATTGAAAATTGAATAATCAATCCCTGAGTTTATCGCACTATTTCTTTCCCATTTCAAACTTGGATTGGACAAATTACTAGCAGCAACTGTTGAACCATTGTAAGCAGTACCCCCAGAGGTTACAAAAACAAAGGTACCTGACGTTAAGTTGGATAATGCTGCATAGCGGCCAATTTCTCGGTTACCATTTTCACCATAGGAAACTCTCAACTTTGCATAATCCAACCACTTTTGAGTTCCTTTCATGAATTTTTCCTCATTCAATGCCCAGCTTAATGCAACAGATGGGAATGTAGCTCTTGGGTTTTGTTGTCCAAATGCAGAATAACCATCACGGCGTGCAGTGGCTGTTAAGAAATATTTTTGATCATAGTTGTAATTGATACGACCCATTAAGGCATCCCCAGTTGCCATCTGATCATCACTTGCAATTGTCGCAGGCAATGTTCCAGATTGAACTGCATGGAAACTTAAATTATCATTAGGTGCAAAATTCTCCGCATGCATTGTTGAGTTCCATGATTGAAACTTTTCCGCATTGAATAAAAATGTCGCTTCAATGGTATGCTTGTCCAACTTCTGATTCCATCTCAAAATATTATCTAACTGCCAAGAATAAGTAGTTTGATTTCTTCTGTCTACCACACCTTTTTTAGCAGCAATGGTTGGGTTTAATGCAGACTGATGATTGAACTGCATTAAAAAATCATAACGAGGTGAAAAATTCACTTGGTAAGAAAAACCAAACGGCAATTTACCTTTTGCATATAATGATCCAAAAAAGTTGTTGTACTGATACATACGATCTGTATAAGTTTGATCCATAAATGGATGTGTATTATTTCCCGGATCATCATTTGGGCTTGTTCTTAAGGTTACCCCATCAGCTGCGTAATAGGAACCCCACGGCGTGGTTCTTGTAACATCACTTAAGTTTACGGGTATTGAACTTTCATCGCGATTTGAAAATTGAAAATTCATACCAACAGTTAAAAATTTAGCAGCAGTTGCTTCTAAGTTTAAACGTGTACGGAAAGTTTTGTAAGTATCCCCTACTGTTAAACCTTCATTGGTTAAATAACCTAAGGATAAATAATAATTATAATCATCTCTTCTTTGTGCTATACTAACTGTATGATCATGTTGTAAAGCATTGTCATTATAGATTAATTTTTCCCAATTTAACATTTGACCAGCTTGGTAGTTGGTAATTTCAATGGGTTTTAAACGCAGCCTATTTAACCATTCAGTTGTAACATCACCAGTTGCACCCGTCAAAGCCATCCAGTCTGCTTGTGATATACTACCTGAAGGTAATTTAGTGGGGTTTTGATATCTATATTTAATTCCTGGTTTTGATGTTGAATCATAACCCATCATACTCCAAATCGCATCAGCTCTAAAATCTAGCATCTCATTGCCATCCAATAAATGTGGTTTATTGGCCAATTTATTGAACCCTATATTGTCATTAAATGTGATGATTGGCTTTCCTGACTTTCCTTTTTTAGTACTTATCAATATTACCCCATTCGCAGAACGTGCTCCAAATACTGCAGCTGAACTCGCATCTTTTAAGATATCTATTGTTGCGATATCATTCGGATTAATATCCTCTAAGCCACCAGGATAAATAACTCCATCCAATACGATTAGAGGGCTTGAGCTAGCAGTTAGGGTACCTTTACCTCTAATTTGTAAACTAGCATTTGAACCTTTTGTACTAGCATCAAATCCAACATCCAAACCAGGTGCATTCCCTCTTAACATATCGCCGACGGAACGTGGATTTTCATTTTCAAGTTGTGTCGCTTTAATTTGAGATACAGCACCTGTTAAATCTTTTTTACTTTGTGTACCATAACCCACCACCACCACATCCGAAAGTGATGATACTTGTTCTGTTAAAACTACATTTATCAATTTGTTGTTTTTTACAGCTACTTCTTTAGTTAAAAACCCAACAGCTGAAAATACTAATGTAGCATTATCTGGTACACTAATTGTAAATACACCTTTGGCATCTGTTATCACCGATGTTTTAGTTCCTTTCACAGTTATGGTAATACCGTCTAATGGCGTATTTCGACTGTCAGATACTTTACCCGTTACAGTAATTTGTGCTAATGCTATTTTCATTGCTGAAACACGCGCAGTAACAGGAGTTGAAGTAGTCACCAAGATGCTCAATAAACTTAGCATCAGTAAGCTACTCGACATTAGTTTTTTGCAATTTTTTTTGGTTTGTTTCATTTAACTATATTTTATTTAATGTTTTGCTTTTTACAGAACTGTACCTGATACATTATTCATTATTGAATTTTATACCAACTACAATTACCGCTTGTAAAATATTAATTAGAAAATTTTACCTAGATTAAACCCATCTAAGCAAAAAGTATCGAAGCAAAAAATAGCAAGCAATCGTAATTAAGCAGATTAAATTTATGTATAGAATTTGATATATAATAAAAATCAAATAACATTTTATTAACATGTCACGAAATCGTTGTCGTAATTATATAGCTTTATAGTAATTATTTTAGTAATTTAACTTTGCAAAAAACCTATGAAAAAACAAAGCAATATCTGGATAGTATTATTCGCTATCACTGCATTATGCAGCTCATTTTTATCTATATCGAAACCTTCAGATAATAGAAATAGAATTCCGTCTATAAAAAGTCACTCGAAGTCGAGTATAAAAATGCCAGACAAAGACAAGCTAAAAGGAAGCCACGTATTAGTATATACTAAAAATGGTAAAGGATATGTGCATGATAATATTGCTTCGGCAGTTGCTTGTATTCAAGCATTAGGCAAATCCAATAATTTTATTGTAGACGTATCAGACAACGCCACTGTTTTCACCGAGGCAAATTTGAAAAAATATAACTTACTTATTTTCACAAGTACCAATAATGATGTTTTTGAAAATGATGATCAAAGGGTACAATTCAGACGTTATATTGAAGCAGGTGGTGGTTTTGTTGGTGTACATTCAGTTACAGGTACCGAGCGAAACTGGACTTGGTTTAAAATGATGTTAGGCGAAACATTTTCATGGCATGCAAAATTTCAAAAATTTAGTATCAAAAATTTAGCCCCCACCCACCCTTCTATGAAAGGTGTACCAAGTTTATGGACAAAGGAGGATGAGTGCTATTTTGGTAAGGAATTATATCCTGGTATTCAAGTATTAATGGCACATGACTTATCTACACTAGATACAACTCAGAATGATATGATTACAAAAAATGCTGGATCATACGCACACTATTACCCCGCAGTTTGGTACCAACATTTTGAAGGAGGTAACATTTGGGTAACTGCCTTGGGGCATGCAAAAGAAAATTACCAAGAACCCACCTATATCAATCATTTATTACAAGGTATTAAATTTATAGCCAACCAATACAACGGCTTAAATTATAATAATGCACATGCCATTACACGAGATGACCATTTAAAATAATAAAGAAATCATTAAAATAAAAAAAATGAACAGACGAAATTTTGTAAAAAACTCATTCAAAGCAAGCGCAGCTACAACCCTAGCTGTTACAGGTTTTCCCACTATCGTTCCGGCATCCGTGAGAGGTAAAAATGCCCCTAGTAATAAAATTAATATTGGCGCCATTGGAGTGGGACGTATTTCACGTGAACACGATATGAAAGAAACCTTACCATTTGATCAAGCTCGCATCATGGCAGTTTGTGACTTAGATGCTAAGAGATTAGCCGATGGTAAAAAATATGTCAATGATTATTACGCAGCAAAAACTGGTAAACCCTATGATGGGGTGACGATGTATGATGATCACCGTGCCCTATTACAAAATAAAGATATCGATGCTGTATTAATTAGTACCCCGGATCATTCACATGCTTATTTAGGTATTCATGCAGTGGAAGCGGGTAAAGATGTTTATTTACAAAAACCTGCATCTTTGACAATTGCAGAAGGACGTGCATTGAGTAATGCAGTACACCGTACAGGTCGTATTTTGCAAATTGGAAGTCAGCAAAGATCTTCCACACAATTTCGTTATGCCGCTGAACTAGTTCGTAATGGGCGTATTGGTGATTTAAAAACAGTGTACGTTGGTTTACCTGGTGATCCAGGTGGAGATGAGGAACCAGAAATGCCGATTCCAAAAAATTTAAATTATGATGCTTGGTTAGGATCTACACCCAATGTTTATTATACGGAAAAAAGAGTGCATCCGCAAAATGATTATAGCCGACCAGGTTGGTTGCGTATGGAACAATTTGGCGCTGGTATGATTACCGGTTGGGGCGCACACCATGTTGACTGTGCCCATTGGGGAATGGATACAGAATATACTGGACCTATTGAAATTTCAGGACACGCTGATTTTCCAAAGTCAGGCTTGTGGAATGTGCATGGTTTATTTCAAACAGAAGGTGTTTATGCCAATGGCGTAAAAATGATTATCAGCAATGAAATACCCAATGGAATAAAATTTGAAGGAACCGAAGGTTGGATATTTGTTACCCGTGGCGATTATCGTGCTAGTGCAAGTGATCCAATTCCAACAGGAAAAAATAAAGTATTACCATTAACTGCAAGCAATAACAAAATCATTACTTCAGTGATTGGTGAAAATGAAATTAATTTATATAAAAGTGCGGACCAACATGGCAACTGGTTGGAAAGTATCATCAGCAGAAAACAACCTATTTCTCCAGTTGAAATTGGACATCGCTCTTGCTCTACTTGTTTATTACATCATATTGCAATGAAATTAAAACGTAAAATTTATTGGGACCCAATGAATGAGCGTTTCTTAAATGATGATGAAGCCAATGCAATGTTAAACCGACCACACCGCTTCCCATATGAAGTAAAGGGTTTGGATTAAATATTGAATTGCAAGAATTATAGCAAACTGAAAACAAACGCTAAAAATGAAAAACAACTATTTTACTAGGAGCATTTTATTTTTAATTTGTTTTCAGTTTTTTTTAAATAGCAGCGCGCAAAATAGGTTAACCATTGGCACGTATAAAAACATATATGATATGTTAAAAGATGTGCCTGGGTTAGATGTTACCACCAATGGTGGCAAAGCTGGCTCAATCATTATTAGGGGTATTAGTAGTTTAAAAAGCCAACAACAACCCCTATTTGTAGTTGATAATGCAATTTATAATGGCGACATTATGAATATCAATGTGCAGGATGTAGAAAATATCTCCGTTTTAAAAGATGCAGCGTCCCTCACTGCCTATGGCGCACAAGGCAGTGCAGGTGTAATTATAATTTCTATGAAGAAAGGCGCCAACCTATCCAAAGGACCTTTGGTTGAAAATCATAATGAATCCGCTTATACTTATTTTATTGACCATCAAACCAATTTAAAAATAATTGGATTGGATGATAAAACAATTATTGAAGGGGTCATCAACAAACAGGTGGATACTGTATTGATTTTTACAAAAAGGCGAAAGGAAGTCATCGTCCCTATTAGGTTGATTAAAAGAGTTGAAATGCTACCCACTGATAACTAATCATCGGCTAAGAACCTTTTGAAATAAAACGTCCTAGAAAATAAAGAGTAAAACAATAACAAAGTTTAAATTATATTTGAAAACAAATTACAAAACAACCCTATGAGTAACACTAATTCAGATCGTCGCAAATTTATTAAAACTACTTCCGCCCTATCAGGTATGCTATTATTTTCAGGCATGTCTAATAAAATAAAAGCAGAAACAATACCGCAAGCAGCACCTATTAAAGTAGTTCCTAACCGCATAAAGTTTGGGGTCATCAATATCAATCATCCACATATTTATGGCATGACTGAAGCGATTAAAAGAGGAGGTGGTCAACTTGTTGCTTTATATGCAAAAGAACCAGAATTAGTGGCTGATTTTTTAAAATCATTCCCAGAAGCAAAATTAGCAAAAGATGAAAAAGAAATTTTAGAAGACCCCAATATTCAATTGATTTTAAGTTCGGGCATTCCTGACGAACGTGCCCCATTGGGTATTCGAGCAATGCAACATGGCAAGGATTATTTGACAGATAAGCCAGGGATTATTACTTTAGAACAACTTGCCGCAGTTCGGAAGGTACAAAAGGAAACGAAAAGGATATTTTCAATCATGTATAGCGAAAGATTGGAAAATAAAGGCACCGAAATGGCCAGCCAATTGGTAAAATCTGGTGCGATTGGTCAAGTGATCCAAACGGTAAACTTAGCACCACATCGCATCAACAATAGTATTGGTAAAACAGGATTAGCCGTTAGACCTGATTGGTTTTTTGATAAAAAAAGATACGGTGGCATTTTAACTGATATTGGCTCGCATCAATTTGATCAATACTTACACTTTACACAATCAACAGAGGCGCAGGTATTAATGTCTCAAACAGGCAATGTGCATTACCCACAATACCCAAATTTCGAAGATTTTGGAGATGTCATGTTACAAGGCAATGGTGGTGCAGGCTATATTAGAGTTGACTGGTTTACACCAGATGGTTTAAGTAGCTGGGGCGATGGCAGATTAACCATTTTAGGAACCGATGGTTATATCGAGGTTCGTAAAAATATTGATGTATCCTCAGGACATAAAGGGGGCAATCATTTATACATGACTGATAAAAAAGAAATGAGATATATTGATTGTAATAATGTTGAATTACCATTTGGTCCATTATTTGTTGACGATGTTATCAATAGAACTGAAACCGCTATGTCCCAAACGCATTGCCTATTAGCTACAGAATTAGCATTAAAAGCACAAAAAATGGCGAAGCCATTGATTCTGAAAAAATAAAGTTTACACAAACTACCTTTAGTATAGTGAAAAAAATAGCCATCCCAAATTAAAGGATGGCTATTTTAATATTAAACCCTTGCTAATTATTTAATCGTTGCAATAGGCACAGGATCCATATCCGTAAACTCCTTGTTCTCCCCTGCCATACCCCAAATAAAACCATAGTTGGCTGTACCCACGCCAAAGTGCATACTCCAAGGGGCTGATAAAACTGCTTCATTATTACCTATAACAATATGTCTTGTTTCCTGTGGCTCACCCATAAAATGCATAACGCGATGTGCTTCATTCATATCAAAATAAAAATAAGCTTCCATTCTTCTAGTGTGGGTATGCGGTGGCACTGAATTCCAAACACATCCTTCGTCTAAGATGGTTAAGCCCATTACTAATTGACAACTATGTATGCCATCATTATGAATGTATTTGTAAATAGTTCTTTTATTAGAAGTAGCCAACTCACCCAACTTAACGGGTGCCGCATCCGCTTTGGTCATTTTTTGATTTGGATAGGTATGATGCGCTGGTGTAGATAATAAATAAAATAAAGCAGGATTCGATGCATCCATACTTGCAAAGGATACTTGCTCCGTTCCTTTGCCTAAATAAACACATTCTAATTTGTCAATTTCATAATCAACGCCATCTGCAGTAACTGTTCCTTTGCCACCCACATTAATAATACCTAATTCACGACGTTCTAAAAAATAGTTTGCCTTTAATTCGCCTTCATTGGCAAGGTCAATTTTATTTTTACCAGGCACGACCCCGCCAACAATCATTCGATCATAATGAGAATACACCAAATTAATTTGATCCTGTTTCATTAAGTCTTGAATTAAAAAATTAGCGCGTAGTTCGGTCGTATTCATTTTACTTGTTTCTACTGGGCTATTTTGAAATCTAATCTGCATATGTATATATTTTATTTTTTGATTCTTATTTATTTTGCTCCTTACCTTACCTTACCTTACCTTCCCATCCAGCCACCATCCACGGTGATAATTGAGCCATTGATATAATCCGCTGCCGAGGAACATAAAAATACATAAGCCCCAGCTAAATCAGCTGATTTGCCCCAACGACCCGCTGGTATTCTTGATAAAATGGACTTACTCCTTTCAGGATCAGCGCGTAAAGCCTCTGTATTATCCGTTTCTATATACCCAGGCGCAACACCATTCACATTTACCCCCTGAGATGCCCATTCGTTGGCAAATGCCTTTAATAAGGAGGTAATGGCCCCTTTACTCGCTGCATAGCCAGGCACATTAATTCCTCCCTGAAAACTCAACAAAGAGCAAGTGAAAACTATTTTACCTGATTTATCCGCTACCATTCTTTTTCCTATTTCTCTGGTAAGTACAAATTGGGCATTTAAATTAATTTCCATAATCGTATCCCAGTATTCATCTGGATGCTCGGCCGCCGGTGCGCGCATAATACTTCCAGCATTGTTGATTAAAATATCAATGCGTGGATGCTCCAATTTTACTTTTTCTATAAAGGCATGTAATGCAGTTCGATTAGAAAAATCAACCGCATAGGAATAAAATTTTCGACCCGCTGCTTCCACTGCCTTCCCTACTTCACTGCCTTGCTTGGGCATACTATTTGAAACACCAATAATATCAGCGCCTGCATTGGCTAATTCAATAGCAATCGCCATACCAATTCCACGGCTACAACCTGTAACTAATGCTAATTTATGGTCTAATCTAAAATTGCTCATCTGTAGTTTTATGTTTTAATTAAAAAAGTTGAAGTAATAAATTATTGTAATTGTCGCCTGCAAAATTTTGTATCGAAACCTTACAACTGGCACAATCATATTTTTCAGAAGCATGTAAAAGTAAGTTAAACGCTTCTTCCACATAATAAGGCGTTATTTCAGGACCCGTCCAGGTTTTTTCTTTTTTAATGTATGGCAATAATGCCAGGTATGATTTTTTTAAAGAATGTTGATGCACTGTTTCTTTTTCCCAAAAATTCACACCCACTTTTTCCGCAAGCTGCGCGATTGAACTAAATGCAACTAAATTAAAAACCGAATAATGTAATGAATTCGTTCTGGCTAATTCTAATGGAAATAAATGATCACTATTTGACTGGTCGTCCAAGCGCTGTAAGCTTCGGTCAATAATTTTTTTAGCCAATTCATTGCTATCTAAATATAAGGCAATACCCAAACATTGAAAATCATACCATACCCCATGATTATTTTTAGTCATCATTTCTTCCTTCCCATTTTCAGTGGTCTGCAACCAATCTAAAAATTGTGCAAACCATGCTTTCGTGGCTTTATCTGTTTTATTATTCCAATTGGAAGAACCTTTTAATAGTTGCACCCCATTAAGCATATAAACAAAATGCCTGGTATCAATAATACCTGTACCCCTACCACTATTGATTCCCTTCACTAACTGTGCAAAATTTAAATTTGGATTCATCTTGGTTGCAGAATCCAAAAACCAAACAGTCACCAATTCATTTACTTTTTTTGCATATTGCTCATTACCACTTAAATAATAGGCAATCCCCAATAAATATATGTTACCACATAGTCTGGGCATGTTTTCTTTATCCGGATAATTTTTTACTTCCGGATTAATTTGACCGTCCTTTTTAATATAAGGCAACCCATTGGGAGTTTTCGGGTTTGGCCACCAATAGGGCGCCAAGCTAACATAATCATGTTTATTTCCACTCGGCGGCATGTCTACCTTATCCATCACTGACACCGGTTTGTATGCTAAAATTTTATTCGCAGAAGTAATTAACTTCTTGTAAGCATCCATCACTGATTTGTCGCCACTTTGCACTTTTGCTTTTGTTACTGCTAATTGTTTAAAATCAAATTGTATGGTTTCACCACTGCCCACATTTTGCCCACTTACCATTGTAATAAAAAAAAGGCACACACTGAATAATAAGAATTTGTTCATGATTTTTTTATAAAAATTATAGAAATGAATTTATTGCGTCTACTCTTTATCCATTACGCATCTAAAACCCAAATGTTCCATTCCGGAATCAGGGGAACTTTTCATACGTGCTGATACACGGTAGCCACTACAATAGGAATCGTTGCACAAAAAGGATCCGCCCCTCATGACACGCTTGGTAATTAATGGCTCGTCCGGATCAAAGCTTTTAGTAGGACCTTTGGGATTGATAGAAATTTTTGCTTTTCCTAATTGGGTGTAGTACTCATTATTATAAAAATCAGCACACCATTCCCACACATTGCCCGCTACATCATATAATCCATAACCATTGGGGGCAAACGATTTTACAGGAGCAGCACCCATAAAACCATCTTTATTTAAATTCAGGTAGGGAAATTTACCTTGCCAAAAATTACATTTGCTCACCCCCATCTCCTCAAAGGTATTACCCCAACTATAGGTATTATTGACTAATCCACCACGGGCAGCATATTCCCACTCTGCTTCTGTTGGTAATCTTTTACCCGCCCATTTACTATAGGCGACTGCATCATCCCAGCTAACATGTGTCACTGGATAATTATCCTTACCTATAATATCACTTCCTGGCCCATTTGGATGCCTCCAATTGGCACCCCTGGTCCATGACCACCATTGACTATAATCATTTAAATCAACTTCGGATTTTGTAGGAACAAATATTAAGGACGCGGCCTTTAATACTGAATCAGGTGGTTTAGGCGTATTAGGAGGCACTTGAGATTTAATCTCCTCCCAATTAATGTCTTTTTCTGCGGTGGTAACATATCCAGTTGCATTTACAAAATCCCTAAACTGCGCATTGGTCACTTCGGTTGCGTCCATATAAAACCCATTCACTTTAACACCATGTTTTGGATATTCATCTTTGCGTGCTTGCTTATTGTCCCCACCCATCATAAAAGTTCCAGCAGGTATCCAAACCATTCCATCGTGTTTATCAATCTGTATTCCAAATGCATTAAAACGAGAAGGGATTTTACTACAACATGATTTTAACGTATCAGCAATTGCTACTTTTTTTACAGCGGTCCCTTTTTTAATGACAGTTACAGGCACATTTTTTTTTGCAGAAACTGTTTTTGGATTCGCTACTTTATTTTGGGGGTCTTTTTTTTGTTGCGCCATTATATTGACTGACAAAAAAAACATGACCGTAAAAAATAAAAAAAAGATGCTTTGGAAATTCGACTTGCTATTTTTCATAATTCATTTTACTTAATTAGTGCAACCAGGAGATACAATTTTAATAGGATGATATTTAAAATTTGTGTCTAGCCTTCAATAAAGTCCTTTCTCATGGGACTAAAAGTATCCATTAAAACGCCTTCCTCCAAACAAATTACCCCATGCCAAACATTGGATGCTGCAAAAAAGGTTTCCCCTTGATGTAATATCTTTTTTACCCCAGCTACTTCCACCTCAAATTGTCCAGATGCCACATAACTTATTTGAACATGTGGGTGTTGATGCAAAGCCCCAATGGCCCCTTTTTCAAACTTCACTTTAACCAACATCACTGATTCGTCATAAGCTAAAATGGCGCGCTCTACTCCTGGCGCAACATTTGTCCATTTTACTATATCGTTTTCGGTAAAAACATTGGTCATTTGATTGATTTTAATTATTTTGTATACGTAAATTTAACTTAATTTGAATGTTTGACAATCATATCAAAAGCAAGAATTAAACTACACTTACCTATCACATAAAGATAAATTTTATTTCTAAATTAAAAGCTATGCAATTCAAATCATTGTTATTATCAATGCTTCTTATGTCATTTATTTGCGAAAACGTTATCGCCCAACCAGGCAGCAGAAATGACATCATGAAAAATTTGATTACTGAAAACTATGCATTGGCCGAAAGCCAATATACATTGATGATGAAATCGGTCCCTTCAGACAGACTTCCGCAATCCTATGATGCCAATAAAAACCAGCTGATATCTAGAGAAATCACTTGGTGGTGCACCGGTTTCTATCCTGGCTCCTTATTATACATTTATGAGCAAACCAAAAATGAAACAATAAAAGCAGAAGCATTACGTGCTTTAAAAGTGATTGAACCTAATCAAAACTACACAGGGAACCATGACTTAGGATTCATGATGTATTGTAGCTATGGAAACGCTTATCGTTTATTTAAAGATGAAAAATACAAGCAAATTATTTTCAACGCTGCCGCTTCCTTAGCAACTAGGTACCGCCCTACCATGAAATCCATTCAATCTTGGAATAAAAATCAATACTTTAATTGCCCTGTGATCATTGACAATATGATGAATTTAGAAATGATGAACTGGGTGAGTCAAAATGGAGGGGATGCCAAATACCAACAAATTGCTGTTACACATAGTAACACTTCCATGAAAGAATTTTATCGCCCTGATTATAGCTCATTCCATGTAGTTGATTTTGATGAAAAAACAGGAAAAGTATTAAGAAAAACAACCCACCAAGGTGCAGCAAATACTTCCGCATGGTCAAGAGGACAAGCTTGGGGTTTATATGGTTATATCACCATGTACCGTGCAACAAAAAATATTGCTTACTTAAATCATGCTAAAAAAATTGCAGCATTCTATTTAAATCACCCCAATTTACCAGCAGATAAAGTTCCTTATTGGGATTTTGATGCAGGTCAACAACCCATTGCAAAGCGGGATGCTTCGGCTGCAGCAATTACTGCATCCGCATTAATGGAGTTAGCACAATATAGCACTGGCGCTGAAAAAGAAAAATACATTAATGATGGTGTAAAAATGTTGCAATCCCTTTCCAATGAAACCTATAGAGCAAAACAAGGTGAGAATGGTGGATTTTTAATCAAACATTGCGTAGGTGCACTTACCTTAAACTCAGAAATTGATGTGCCACTTGTTTACGCTGACTATTATTTTTTAGAAGCATTGAAACGTTATAAAGATTGGTATTTAAATAACTAATACATCTACCACATTGGTAAAGAGGAATAATTTACGCAGCAATTTGCGCGAAAATTATTCCTCTTTACATATAGGGCTTTAACTGATCACTTACTTTTTTCAAAAAAGGAGGAATGACTATTCTTGGATCTCCAGGATTTAAAGTTTCTGTGGGCAAATAGCCTTTATAAGGAGAAGCAGCAATAATTTTTACTAACTTTTTTAAATCCATGGTTTGCACTTTACCATTAATGGTAATAAGCTCCTTAATTTGCCAGTTGACAGCATAAGGTGCCACTAATTCAATTTCACTATAACCTTCCTTAGTTTGAAAATTTCCGGTGTCCACTACCAACCCAAACCACTGCTTATCTAAACGATCTACAAAATAAATTGCTTGTTCGGCAGTCAAAATAAAATCATTATGATTTTGCATGGCGATGATCACCCCTAATTTTTTCCCATATTGAACGCATTGGTCAAAGCTTTCAATGATCCAATCTGCCACCTCCTTCCAAGCGTATCCTTCTGGTAATTTTTTTGCACTATAAATACGAATCACTGGCGCTCCTAATTTCGCCGCTACTTCAATCCACTTTTTTACAAAATCAACTTCGGCTTGTCGGTCCGCAGGATTGGGTGATCCAAAATCATTGCGGATACCGGTTCCACTAATACTCAGGCCTGCCTTATGTACCCTATTTTTAATGCTACTAATATATGTATCAGAAGGCACTTGCGGATAGTTTTGCAAGTAATATCCCGTAATATCAATCGCATCAATATTCAAATTCCCGCAAAAGTCAATCACTTCCTCAATCGTGATTTCCTTTTTGGTTAAGGGTGCATTAAAGGAATATGCATTTAAACTAATTTTAAAGCGGTGGCTTAACGATGAATTAGATTCGGAAGTAAATGCCAGCTCATTTGAACTAACCCCCATATTTGATTTGGCTATCGCAGGTACAAAAAATAATGACTGCAAAAACTTTCTTCTTTGACTCATAGTATACTTTCGTTTAAATGAAAAAAAGTTGATTTACTAAATGTACCAAATATTTCTAAAAAAATAACCCCAGTAAAACTGAGGTTATTGAAAAATATTGAAACTAGTTAAGGTTGATTAAGCTTCTTTTGATTTTGGGGCTTTTTCATTGGGTTTTTTCTGTAAAGTAAACACCAATTTGTTTTGTGCCGTATCAAAATCACCAATCAAAGTATCTCCCTCTTTTACACTAAAGTTTAAAATTTCTTCAGCCAATGGATCTTCAATGTATTTTTGAATAGCTCGGTGTAATGGTCTTGCACCAAACTGCACATCATACCCTTTATCTGCGATGAATGTTTTAGCTTCAGCAGTTAATACTAAGTTTAATCCTAAATTAACCAAGCGCCCTAATACATTCTTCATGATAATATCGATGATTAAGAATATATCGTCCTTTGTCAATGAATTAAATACGACAACATCATCCACCCTATTTAAAAATTCAGGAGAGAATGTTCGCTTTAATGCCTTTTCAATGACAGATCGGTTGTTTTCTTCCGTTTGCTCAACGCGTGTTGCAGTGGCAAATCCAACGCCATCGCCAAAATCTTTTAATTGACGCGCACCAATATTAGAAGTCATGATGATCAATGTATTTTTAAAATTCACTTTACGACCTAGGCCATCAGTTAAAATACCATCATCTAACACTTGTAATAAAATATTATAAATATCTGGATGTGCTTTTTCAATTTCATCTAATAATATAACACAGTAGGGTTTGCGACGCACTTTTTCTGTTAATTGTCCACCTTCCTCATAACCCACATAACCTGGAGGCGCACCAATCAAACGGCTCACAGAAAATTTCTCCATGTATTCACTCATGTCAATTCTAATTAAAGCATCTTCAGAATCAAACATGTTACGTGCTAGTGCACGTGCCAATTCTGTTTTACCCACTCCGGTTGGACCTAAAAATATGAAAGTACCAATGGGTTTTTTGGGATCCTTCAAGCCAACCCTATTTCGTTGAATGGCTTTCACCACTTTACTAATTGCATCATCCTGACCAATGACCATACCTTTCATTTCATCGGCCATTTTCCTGAGCTTGGTTGTTTCGGCTTCCACCATGCGTTTCACAGGAATGCCTGTCATCATGCTCACCACCTCCGCAATGTTTTCCTCATTAATGGGGAAACGTTTTGTTTTGCTTTCATCTTCCCACAAGCTTTTTGCTTTTTCTAAAGCTTCCCCTAATTTTTTCTCTGTATCTCTTAAGTTAGCCGCTTCTTCAAAACGCTGACTTTTTACCACCCTATTCTTTTCGTTTTTAACTTCCTCTATTTGTTTTTCTAATTCAACAATATCCTGAGGAACATTAATATTTTTTAAATGCACCCTTGCCCCAACTTCATCTAATACATCAATTGCTTTATCAGGTAACAAGCGGTCTGTCATATAACGATCACTCAACTTAACACAAGCTTCAATAGCTTCTTGATCATAAACAACGCTATGATAATCCTCGTATTTGGATTTGATATTATTTAAAATAGTGATGGTATCCGCTACACTTGGTGGCTCAATCACTACTTTTTGGAAACGTCTATCTAATGCACCATCTTTTTCAATGTGCATACGATACTCATCTAAAGTAGAAGCACCAATACATTGTAATTCTCCTCTCGCTAAAGCGGGTTTAAATATATTAGAAGCATCCAATGAACCACTTGCACCTCCAGCACCCACAATGGTATGTATTTCATCAATGAACAAGATCACATCTCTATTCTTTTCTAATTCATTCATGATGGCCTTCATTCTTTCCTCAAACTGCCCTCTGTATTTAGTACCCGCCACTAACGCAGCCAAGTCCAATGAAATAACGCGCTTATCAAATAAAACACGACTTACTTTTCTTTGTACAATACGTAAAGCTAATCCTTCCACAATGGCAGTTTTACCCACCCCAGGTTCTCCAATTAAAATAGGATTGTTCTTTTTACGACGACTTAAAATTTGACTTACTCTTTCAATTTCGGCTTCCCTTCCTACAATTGGATCCAAGGAATCCATTTCGGCAAGCTTAGTAATATCACGGCCAAAATTATCGAGTACGGGTGTCTTAGATTTGCTTGCAGTGGCAGTTTTTGCTTTTGGACTAGCCCCAAAACCTGCACCTCCTCTTTTCTCTTCATCAAATTCATCATCTGCATCATCCGGGAATTCCGCACTTGGCGGATTAATTGGATGGGTGGGTGTTGAACCAACCATTCCTAATTCAGTACGGAACAAATCATAATCAACGTCAAATTGATTTAAAATTTGCGTTGCTATATTTTCTTTATTTTTTAAAATACTTAAAAGCAAATGTTCCGTTTCAACCATCGGACTTTTCAAGGCTTTTGCTTCAAGCACCGTCACCCTAATCACTTTTTCAGCTTGTTTGGTTAAAGGCAAACTGTTTATGTTTGTTACATTTTTACCCGACTTATCCTTAACGGCTAATTCTATTTCTTTGCGTAACTCCCCTAAATTTACATTGAGTTGCTTAAGCACTTTGATGGCTGTATTTTCTTGGTCACGAATAAGCCCCAACATTAAATGCTCTGCACCAATAAAATCATTCCCTAATCTTAAAGCCTCTTCGCGGCTATAAGCAATGATTTCCTTAACTTGTGTTGAAAAATTATTATCCATTATCTTAATTTGGAGTTGTTACAAGATTAACGAAAATTTTTGACCTAAAGTATGTCAACCATTACTAGTTATTCACCTTTTAAATGAAATCACATGCAATACAAAACAGACCTTAAGGAGAAATTTACAGTCGTTACCTTCCTCGATACTTCCTTAACTTCAAATAGTGTGCCAGAAATCAATGAATTAACGCAAAAAATGCTGTCACAAAGCCCCAAAAACCTGGTTTTAAACTGCGGTCATGTGAAACAATGGGACGCTTCCATCATTGAAGTTTTGGCCAATGCCCAACAGCAATTTTATGACAATAATGCTTCTTTTGTCATTTGTGCATTGTCGAATGACCTACAAAAAGGCATTGATGACTCAGAATATGCTGAAATGATGAATTTAACCCCTACTGAAACAGAAGCCTGGGATATTGTTCAAATGGAAGAAATAGAAAGGGAGTTATTGGATAGTGATGATATGGAATTTTCGGCTGAAATTTAAAACCCAATATAGGGTGTATAAGATACCTCAGGGGCTTCATTAGGAAAAGTGGCCACATTTAGGCCTTTTTACTCATGCAATTGATTAAGATTAACCTACAAATTAGCTCAAATTAGTTATTTTCGCCGTCATGATTACCGCGCAAACCATACAACAAATTACAAACCGCATTGATATAATTGATGTGGTCGGAGAATTTGTTAAACTTAAAAAGCGCGGAACAAACTATATTGGCAACTGTCCTTTTCACAACGAAAAGTCGCCCTCCTTTACCGTTTCTCCTGCCAAGGAAATTTACAAATGTTTTGGTTGTGGAAAAAGCGGCAACAGCATTACTTTTTTAATGGAGCATGAAAAGTATAGTTATGTTGAATCTTTGCGATGGTTAGCCGCAAGGTATAATATAGAAATTGAAGAAACAGAATCCAGTCCTGCACAAAAAATAGCGCAGCAAGTAGCAGATAGCTTGTATGCAATTAACCATTTTGCGATGGATTTTTTCATGAAACAATATTGGGAAACAGAATCAGGCGAAGCCATTGCGCAAACCTATATGCAACATCGTGGTTTTTTAAAACCTATTGTTGAGAAATTTAAAATTGGATATAACCCAAGTGAAAGAGATAGCTTGGCAAAAGCCCTGATCCAAAATCAATTCAATCCCGAACTTTTTGCTAAAACCGGATTGGTCGTTGAACGCAATGGGGAATGGCAGGACAATTATCGGGATCGGATTATTTTTCCCATTCACAATACCACGGGGAAGGTGATTGGATTTGGCGCGCGACAAATTGCAAAAAACGACAAGTCACCTAAATATATTAATTCCCCTGAGAATGATATTTATGTAAAAAGCAAAGTATTGTATGGCTCCTACTTTGCAAGAACCGCTATTGATAAATTAAATGAATGCTTGTTGGTGGAAGGTTATACCGATGTGGTTAGTTTACACCAAGCAGGGATTGAAAATGTGGTAGCGAGTGGTGGAACCTCATTAACGATTGATCAATTAAGATTAATAAAAAAATACACCCCTAACCTCACCATCATTTATGATGGGGATTCGGCAGGTGTGAAAGCTGCGCTACGCGGATTAGATATGGCTTTGGAAGAAGGACTGAATGTTCAGTTGGTATTAATTCCAGACAACGAGGATCCAGATAGTTATGTAAATAAAGTTGGGCCTGACGCGTTCAGAGAATTTGTTAGATCAGCTAAAAAAGATTTTGTCCTATTCCAATTAGAAGTGCAATTAAAGGAAGTTGGTAATGATTTAAATAAGAAGAATACTTTAGTTAATCAAATAGCAGAAACACTTAGTAAAATTAACAAGCCCGAAGATTTTACAAAGCTGCAAGAGTATGTAAAAAAATGTAGCACTTTATTACGCATTGATGAAACAGGCTTGACGCAATTAGTCAATAAATTTAAACGTGACAAAATTGTAAAGGACGAAAAGAAAATGTCCTATGACGAGGCAGCAATATTAATGCCGAGCTTCCCTAGCACCCCATCAGAAACGGAAGATAATGACTTGGTCATGGACCGCGACCTAGTCCATGAAAAAAATTTAGTGCGCGTAGTTATTGAATTTGGGAACGAATTACTTGCAGACGGCCGAAAAGTTTCCACTTGGGTTTGGGAGGAATTAGAATCCTTCCCTTTGGAAAATCCGGATATGATACATGTAATGCAGGCCTATAAAAATTGGCAGGACGAAGGTAAAATGCCCAATGGTAAAACCCTACAATACCATGAGGATGAAAATGTGCAAAAATGGGTATTAACCTTGTTCGCGCCAGAGCATGAATTAAGCCAAAGATGGAATGAAAAATTGGGACTCATTAAAAAAGAGGAAGAGAAGAATTTTTTAGCCGAAGTTGAAATAAGCTTGATGTACTTTAAGTTACGAAAAGTAAAAAAAATGATCGCACAAAATCAAAGCGATCTTGAAAATGCAGATCCGTCGGACGAATTACACTTACTACAAATACACAAACATTTGAAACAAGTAGAGCGTGACTTAACCCAACATATTGGGACTGTCATTTTCAAGTAACCCCACCCCTTTTAATTTTATTAAACAATAGGAATAAAAAAGGCGCCTACCTGGCGCCTCAAAATCATAATTATATAAATTGGCTACTTCTCAGAAGGGTTTTGCTTCCCCGCTAATAATTTCTCTAAAGTAGCTTCTAATCTTTTTTGTTTTGTTTCTTCCTTCTTTGCGCCTTGAATCCAACTTAAATATTCCTTTTGATTGATGATGGATAGAGAAGTAAAAAACTCTCTTGCCTCTTCATCAGCTGCAAATAATTTATCCAATTCTATAGGAAGGGCAATTAATCTTTTTTCAAAATCGTCCACTTTAATATCTGCTGACTTGAATTCAACAAAAGTTCTGTTCTTATTTGGCAATTGATCCACCTTTTTAAAGCGCATTGCGGTCCAAACATGGTCCAAGGTCACTTGGCGAATAGCTTCAAAATCGTTTTTAGAAAGAATATCCCAGCTTGCATCTCTGTTTAAATCGGATACAATTTTTGAGGTTGTTTTAGGATAAGCAATCCACAATTTGCAATCTGTATGCAAAGCGGTGAAAAGCTCCTTTAATATATTATTTAACTGAAATTGATTAATTGCAAAAATGAGCGCAAAGTCAATTTTCCGCGTCTTTAAAAGGGGCGTTAAGTTTTTATTATAAGAAAGCTTCGCAAACTGCTTTTCAACTGATGATGGTAAACCTTGAATTAATAAGTTTTTTTCATCCTTCAACTGTAATTTCTCCAAAAGGTGCAGACTACTCATAATACTTAGGATTTAAAAGAGGGCGAAGTTACGAAATTCTACATTGTTAACACTAAAAATAGGAGATAAAATTTGATACTAACTGATAATCAAATAATTAGATTGATTCAGATTTATCTCTTTTCTTGAAAATGGGAAGCTTGGTTTCAGTTCCCTTATACAACCTGGAAATATTTTTATGATGTGTTACCACGACCATAATTGCGACAATCATTGCAAAGTAACGATACAAGGTTTCTTTTTCGTTAAATACATATAATATGAGCACCATAAAAGCAATGGATGCTAGAATGGAACTAAGGGATACAAAACGAGTTGAAATCAAAGAAATTAAGAATATGCCTAAACAAATAAGCGCGACTGCTGGCTGAATGGCTAAAGTCATTCCCAATAATGTTGCCACTCCTTTTCCGCCTCTAAAATTTGCCCAAATAGGAAATATGTGACCTATAACAGCGGCCAATCCCAACAGGATCATTAAATTGGTTCTCGCTAACTCATTGGATAAGTAAAATGGAATCACAATATATAATGAGGTTGCAATAACTCCTTTTGTTACATCGGCTAACATAACAAAACTACCCCATTTGGACCCTAAAACTCGAAAGGTATTGGTTGCACCTGCATTTCCACTACCATAATCTCGTATGTCAATTCCGAATATAGATTTGCTCACCCAAACCGCGGTTGGTATGGATCCAATCAAATAAGCCAATATGATTAAAATAATTTCAGTCATTCAAACAATTCTTATGGGTCACAAAGATACATCCAAAAAAATTAATGGTTTGTTAACATTGGGAATAATATATCTTATTAAAGCTTAAACAAAAGGCTCACCCAGCCATTCAAAGGCTGTGATTTTACAAAATTCCATCCTTTTTCAGTTGCTAATTTTATCATATCTTCTTGATCCTCAATTAATAAGCCACTTAGAATTAATTCAGATTCCAAGTGTGCCACTTGGGTCAATTCCCGCATATTGGCTTCAATGATATGCCTATTCACATTGGCTAAAATGATATCGAATTGGTGATCCTGATAGGCAGAATCCACTTTCTTAATCAATATACCCTTAGTATCATTATTTAGGATATTTTCATTCGCATTCTCAATACACCAGTCATCATTATCCACCGCCAAAATTTGAGTTGCACCTAATTTTTCGGCTAGTATAGCCAAAACCCCGGTTCCAGTGCCAAAGTCATACACCGACTTTCCCGTAAAACTTAGATGCTCCATCATTTGCATCACTGAAAAAGTGGTCGCATGATGCCCAGTTCCAAAGCTCATTTTCGGGGTAATCTTTATTTCATATTTTACTGCTGGGGTAAAGCTTGGATGAAAATGGGCCCGAATTCCTACAAAGTCGCCCACCCTTACTGGTTCAAAATTCGACTCCCATAAAGCATTCCAATTTTCTTCTTTAACTATTGATTTTAAATAAGTTAAATTATGTTGATTAAATATTATTTCTAATTCCTTTTCAATATTTTGATTGTCAAAATCAGTGGATAAAATAAAGGCTTTGCAAACACCCGCTCCGGCGCCTAACCCTGTTGTTGCCCCAAGGATACTACTCATTCCTACGCCATTATTTATACCTGTGGCTGCTTCCTCTTCATTAAAGCCTTCAAACCCCAAATTAGCCAACTGGGCAACCAGCATGTCTAATTGGTCCTGGGTATTAAAATTGAATTCTATTTGTAGGTAGGTTTTAGGCATTTTCATGTGTTATCGGGAGGCAAAGATACCAATTAAAATGCCCTCCCGAATAACGAGAAGGCATTTTGAATATTTCAAGCCTTATGCAGGCATAAAAACTTAAGCTTGTGGACCGCGGTCTTCACGAGGCGCTTGTTCTGGGCGAGGCAATAATGCCTTGTGGCTTAACTTGAACTTACCTGTTTTAGGGTCCAAACCAACCAATTTCACCTTAACAACATCACCTTCGTTGTAAATACCTTCCATCGTCTCCAAACGCTTCCAGCTTATTTCACTAATGTGTAATAAACCTTGTTTGCCTGGCATGAATTCAACAAAGGCGCCAAACTCCTTCACTCCCTTTACAACACCTTCGTATTCATCTCCGATTTCAGGAACTGCAACAATACCATTGATCCATTTTACTGCAGCATCTAAACTATCCTTATTTGCAGAGAAGATACTTACTTCACCATGGTTACCCACTTCTTCAATATTAATAGTAGCACCAGTTGTTCTTTGCATTTCTTGAATAATCTTACCACCTGGTCCGATAACTGCACCAATATATTCCTTATCAATAATCAATTTAACCATTCTAGGTGCATGTGGTTTCACATCAGCACGCGCTGCTGGCATACATTCATACATTGCATCTAAAATATGTAAACGGCCTTTTTTAGCTTGAGACAATGCCTCACGCATAATATCCATACTTAAACCATCTACTTTAATATCCATTTGAACGCCACAAATACCATCACGCGTTCCTGTTACTTTAAAATCCATATCTCCTAAATGATCTTCATCGCCTAAGATATCCGTTAAGATCGCATATTTACCATCTTCTCTTGAAATTAATCCCATCGCCACACCACTCACGTGCTTAGGCATTGGAACACCTGCATCCATTAAAGCTAATGAACCAGCACAAACTGTTGCCATTGATGATGAACCATTACTTTCCAATACATCTGAAACAACTCTCAAAGTGTAAGGGAATGTTGTTGTATCAGGTAACATTTGTTTTAAAGAGCGCATTGCCAAATTACCATGTCCCACTTCACGACGACCTACACCACGCATCATTTTTACTTCTCCTGTAGAGAATGGCGGGAAATTATAGTGTAAGAAAAATTTAGTGTATTCAGCACTTGCAGCAGTTTCTTGCATTAACTCATCTAACTTAGTTCCTAATGTTACTGTAGTTAGTGATTGTGTTTCTCCTCTTGTAAATAAAGAAGAACCATGCGGCGTTGGCAACGGATCCACTTCCATCGCTAATGGACGCACTTGATCTAATTGACGACCATCTAAACGAATACGTTTGTCCACCATCATATCTCTTACTACTTCCCATTTAAGGTCCTCGTAATACTTACCTGCTAATTTCTTTTGCAAGTCAGTAATCTCTGTTCCTAAATGTTCAATGATTTCTTTTTTCAATGCAGAAAAAGCATCACTTCTTTCATGTTTTGCAGAACCTAATTCAGCAATCGCATTTACTTTTGCTTTTGCAAAAGCGTATACTTTTTCTTTGATCGCTTCGTCTTGTTCTGGTTTCTTATAATCACGCACTTCAGTAACACCCACTACTTTTCTTAATTCTGCTTGTGCTTTAATTTGTTTACGTATCGCTTCATGAGCCATTTCTAAACATTGTACTAATTCTTCTTCAGAACATTCTTTCGCCTCACCTTCTACCATCATTAAATTCTTGTCAGTTGCAGCAATTAAAAATTCAAAATCAGAAATAGCTAATTGTGCTTTAGAAGGGTTGATAATAAATTCCCCTTTAATGCGTCCGATACGCACTTCTGAAATAATTTCCTTAATTGGAATATTAGAAACAGCCAATGCAGCAGATGCAGCCAAACAAGCCAATGAATCAGGCATTACATTTTCATCACTTGAAATCAAGGAGATCAATACTTGCACATCGCACAAATAATCTTCTGGGAATAAAGGACGTAATGCACGATCAATTAAACGACTTGTTAAAATTTCATAATCATTTAAGCGCGCTTCTCTTTTAAAGAAGGATCCAGGGATACGACCTGCAGAGGCGAATTTTTCTTGATAATCTACACTTAATGGGAAAAAGTCTTGACCATCCTTAGGATCCTTATTAGCGACAACAGTTGCTAATAAAATACAGTTGCCTTGTCTTACGGTTACTGCTCCATCCGCTTGACGAGCTAATTTTCCAGTTTCGATAAATACCTCCTGACCAGGATTAATTTCGAATTTAACTGATTTAGGTTGTGATAACATGTTAATTTTTTTTAAATCTTTTCTTGTAAGAAACGATCGTATATAAACAACTAATCCCAACCGTGTTTGACAGTTGGGACAGCTATTATAAGATTGTTTTGAATTATTTTCTTAAGCCTAATTTTTCAATTAGAGCGCGGTAACCAGTAAGGTTATGTTTTTGCA
>Ga0214919_10000949_pt1 | contig 49044 bp, 39 predicted proteins | sample LL1503_MetaG_FD_177994 | JGI IMG/M metagenome (GOLD analysis project Ga0214919, IMG submission 177994) | Freshwater microbial communities from Lake Lanier, Atlanta, Georgia, United States - LL-1503 | ecosystem: Environmental > Aquatic > Freshwater > Lake | place: USA: Georgia | collected...
ACTGATGTTGTTAGAGATGCGGTCGAAATCTTCCTTGCTGCAATTAATCCGGTGCCAGTAATGCATGGAACTGTATCAGTATCTGCATCGGAAGTCGCTAATGAGAGAGAGGGCTCATTCGCCAGTAATGCATGGAACTGTATCAGTATCTGCATCAGAAGCAGAAGTCGCTAATGAGATGATTCATTCAAGATTGCATAGCATGCCGATAAGCCTTGAAGATGTTTCTGCTCAATTGCAGGTTATGAGAGGTGAAATGACTGAGTTGAAAACTCTGATTTTACAATTGCTTGCAAGAAGATAAGTTTCTTATTTTTTAGTGTCTGAATGAGGACCATCCTTTTTTTGAATTTTTCTTGTTTATACCCAAGGTGTTTCAAAAAACCGGGCAGGCGTTTGAGGACCAAGGAACGGAATGTATATGAAATACATGAATACCGCAGACCCCGAAAAACAACGAACCCGGAATTTGAAACACGAGGTGTATAGTGTGTCACAATTTTAAATGTGTCACTATAAGAAGCTTGAAATGGATCCCCCGATCAAGTCGGAGGAAAACTTAAATCTAGAGCAAGAAACCAATTAGAAAGCAACCTCCGTGTGGTATCGACCATTAGGCGATTAGTCATCCTCTCGGTCACGTCGATGGAGATGCTGGTGCAGACGCGTCAGGAATAGCTGGTGGAGCGGCAGGAGGTGTCGTTGCATCAGGTGCTGGTGTTGACGCAGGTACCACTGCTGGCGATGGGCCCGCAGGAAGGGGCGCTTGAGGAAGCGTTGCAGCAACTTGATCAGGACTTGGTGGGGACGCAGCAGGAGGCTCCATATAGTCAAAAGGCGTTACAACGCCTTCTGTTAATACAGCCTGGTCACCATAGTGTATCGCGGTTGAATCTAATTCTGGCGCCAAAACTGGAAATGCCGGTACAGGTAACACTTTTCCAGGCGCTTTAGGGTTGGATGAAGGTGCCATTATGGTAATCATATTATAAACGATTGCTTTATCTTCTGATCCTGTAGGAATTACAAATTTAAGCATAAAAGGGTTAGGATCTTTCAAAGGAGTGTAATCACCTTTAGATGCGCTGTGCATTTTGAGCATCCAAAGCAATGCCCAACGCCCTGTATATTTAATAGTTGCTTTTCTTCCATCAACATCAAGAACGGGTTGCAAAGGGTCTTTTACAGGTACTGCTGGAATACCATCTCCATCCGGCCAACGAAAACCAAGCTCAACAGGATTTCCATAAGACCATCTGCCGACATGGTTTTTATCATTTTTGTCGATCGTCACATCAGGGTGCGGCTTAATTGTCCAATCAACGATTAAATCGCCGCCTGATTCCATCTGCCTATTCACTCTAAAATCTATATTAAACGTGAACGTAGGCAGATCATTATCTCCGTTTCCGCTTAAGTAGTTTTGGAAAAAGGCTTTTACGCTATCCATACTTTGTAGAAAACGCAAAGCAGGAAGGACACCCGATCCTAATTGGTATATTTGATCAAGAATAACTTTTGCTGAACCACCTGCCTCATCATATAGACGAAAAAAATCTCGTATGATCTCCGGGTCAGCTTCAGGCGTGCTTAGACTGACATTTGAAGCAACGAAAGGAAATTTATTTTTCAGATTCTGATTGTAAAAAGTAACAAGCTTATTGTAATTTTGAATGCCCTGCTTACGTTTTAAGACTTCAGCTCTTGATAAAACACCCTTTTTGAGTGATCTAATTGTTTCTATAAAATAATCTCCCGACTCATGACGAGTATCCTCAAGAGGAATATTGTCAAAACAGTTTTTAAGGTCGTAGCTGTTTAAAGTTTTTAGAATAAAATCTTCCAAAGCCATTACCGAATTGCCAGGTTGCTTTTTCATAAAAGCCTCCATTTGGTCAACAATTCGGTTCCATTTATTAAGCAGTACTTTGTCACCTGCTGCATCAAGCATGACATCCGCTGTTAAGAACGTAACAAGAGGTTTTGCAAAATCAATAGCCATGGTTTGCATAAGTTGTCTTTGCAAGGAAAGATAAACTTTCAGGTCTTGCGTATCTTTTGAACTATATCCGGTAAATGCAGCACCTTGCTTTCCTTCCCACCACGAAAATGTCAAATCATGAACCGCATAAGGATTTAGAGAATGTAACATATTCTCAATTTGAGATAAAAGCCAGAAGCTTGTGCTGCTTAATAATGTTCTAAGTTCAACAAAGGAAACACCAACTGAATCTTGATTCAAAATCTCTAAAAGTTTTACAAATTTGGGTGCTGATTCTTTGACGTCATTAATTTTTAAGCGCAAAATTTCTTCAGCAGCCACTCCTTCCGACAAATTTGCAGGCGCATCTACAAAACTTTGCGCCTGAGCTAATAAGTTAACTATATTCGCTTGCAGACTCTCTCTTGCAAAAAGCTTCATATTTTCCTGCAATATGGGAGGAAATCCTGGAGCTTGTTTGGCGCTAAATTCTTCAAAACGCCTACACATATCGTAAGCCATTTGGATCATATTAGAATCCCAATAAATAATTTTCCCAATAGGAACCTGATTTGTAAAGCTATGGGCGGTTGGTGTGGCCATATAGGGCTCTGAAAATAGAGCCACTAAGCTTTTCTGCATTGAAATAATCCCTTGAGAGGGCTGAACTGCAGCTGCTTTTTGTGCAAGCGGACCAACAGGCATATTTGGTTGAGCCACAAGAAGTTGATTGATTGATTGCAATTGAAGTTTCAGATTATTAAACCCAATGGCTGTCTGATCAACTAAAAATTGAGTTATTTCTTTGCCGAAAAGTTTTGACGAATCGACTTTATCCAGTAAATAGTCAAATTCTTTACTTGGGTTAAAAAACTCCCTATCCAACCAAGTTTGACCAACTTCCCCGAGAGAGGGAACAACTTGAGCTAGATCCATACTTATCTGACGTAAATATGTCGGATCTGGAAGATGTTTCGTTTCTTGTTGGCTCATCGCCTGTAAAAACGTTTGTAGTCGTGCCGGTAAGCTTGCAGGATCATTTACCGTAAAGAGTGCATTCAAAAAATTCTGATAAAGAATGTTGAGTGTTTCTCTGGCTAATTGTTGATAAGGGCGAAGATCGATAGGAGGAAATGTTGTATTTTTTAATAAGGACCTAAACTTCTTATAATGATCAATAAATTGCTGCGGCAATTGTGCATGGAAAGTATAGGAAACCAGATCATCAAGGTCTTTCGCATCAGCAGCCGATTTCAGATGGTTAAATTTATCAATTTTTCCTTGCAAAGTTTCTAGACCTTCAATATAACGCTTCAAAAGCTGAAACTCAGCGCTTTCAGTAGGTTGCAAAAGTTGAGCAATCGAAATAGATCGATCATGAAGGGTCGGTCTTAAATGTAAAAGTTCACGTGCCTTTAAAAGAAGATCTATATAAATCGTTCTAACAATAATTTGTTGGTAAGAAACTTTTAAAGTTTTTTCAAGGTCGTTGTGCAGAGGACTGAACCAAGATGCAGGCACAAAAATGGAAAAGAATTTTGTTTGCTGCATTTGATCCATCATCTCTAGAAGTTGACGTGCATATGAATCAAATAGTTCTGAAGATTGCCCAGGTTCATTTAAATTAATTCGCTGCATTTCATGAAGCATTGTGTTCATTTTAGAGAGGACAGGCAGCATATAATCGCGGCTTTGTACAAATTTCTCGTATGCACTGAAAAGTCCATAACTTCCAAACAATACAAAAACAGCTGTGAAAATCTTGGCAAGATTCAGGGCCTTGTTAATACTCAAAAGACGTTTTTGTAAGGGAACGGATAATCCTGGTTCACGCAAAATTTTATCGGTGATTAGATCATCAATAAAAAAGATTTTACGTCTAACAGGCTCAAGGCTCTCTGGAGTTAATTGAGAAGCAAGAGAGGGATGCTCAATATCATATCCAAGGGCGCTACCTGGGTTGCCGACAACCGCTAAATTTTCATGACTTTCTTCTGGCTGATCTTCATTTTCACCCAGAACCCTTAGGGGAGTCATCCCACTATCACCGCAAAAATAAATCCCACGAAGGAGTAAAGATTCCTGGTAGGCATCATTTTTGAAAATATGATTAATATAGATGCTTAAATTGTCTTTAAGGGTCAAAACTTCACTTGGAAAAACAAACACACCGTCTCTGGAATCAGTTAACCTGCCCTCTGCCAAAATCTCGAGACGGAGTTGATTTAAGTTCTCTTCAAGGCTGGAAAAGGCCTCTTCAATCCATTTTGATGTATACACTGTTGATAGGGTGTATGGGCAAGACCAACCCAGTATATTATGCCTGTTGCTTGTTGGAATTTCGGAACAAAAACTTTGAAAACCAGGAACAGTATCAAGCTTTGTTACAACAACATAAACAGGCAAACGTAGGCCTAAATTATTTTGTGCTGCAGCAAGCTTATGAGACAAGAAATCAGCTCGACCGCTGATTTCGTCTTTGGTTAATTTGCGTTTGCCGTAGATCTCATTAGCTGGAATGGTTAATATAATTCCATTTACAGGCCTTGCCGAACGATAACGAGACAATAAAACTAAAAGCGAACGCCATCCTTTTTCATCACAGCCCACCTCTTTTTTGTTTAGAAATAGATTCCCTCTAATATCAAGAATAACACCTCTATTTAAAAACCACCAACGGCATTCTGGATTAGGATTATGAATCCCAAGGTCAGGATGCCCTAAAGGCATATTTAGTTCAGCACCCTCAATAAGAGAGGTTTTTCCTGAGTTTTCAGCTCCAATCAACAAGTACCAAGGAAGCTGATACTTATAGTTATACGTATTCAATGAATCACGTAGAAAATCTAATGCTCTTAAAAAAGACAAACTTAATGTGCTGACGTGGAAAAAACCTTTTTTAGATAAAAACTCACTAATCCATCCACCCAATGGTGGCAGTTTATTGCTCTCTTCGCCGTTTTCTTTTTCCTTATCCCTATCTACTGCGGCTGCAGAAGGAGGTTTAGGGATTTTGGGAGCACTTCTTCGCATTGACAGGATCGTTAAAATGATCGTGATGAGCATAACAACAAAGGCAATGATCAAAAGGATTATGATTACCATAGGCAAAGATGAAAACGCATGCCTTACGTAATCAACCGTGAAATTTAAAGTCTGAAGAATGGTATTCATCATATTGGATCAACCTGGCATTGAATTTTGACAAAACTTTGTTTCATATCAATGGGCTTTGCCTTGTTTGTTCAAAAATTAGATTCAATGCTTCATGCATTTCTGAAGCAAGCTTGTACCAAACTACATATGTAATAAATACATACACGGTAAAAATACCGGCAATACAAATACCCCACGTTTTTATGTCTGGCAGCCCTCTTCCCGGTGGCTCTGAAAGAGTATAGTCATAGGCTTGATCAATTAAGTGGGGACGACCAGGACGAAAGAGATGAGCGGGACGATGATTTATAACCGTATAAAGCTGATCAAGATACCATTTGATAGCGTCTTTATCATCTTGATCTCTAAATTTTCCTCTAAACCCTAAACTTAAAGTTAAAAAATACAAAAGCGCTAGTTCAGATCTTGTAGGATCTGTAGATTCTAAAAGAATATCGAGTTTTTTGTAAAAGGACTCGCCGGCAATCTGCGTTTCAAAAAGTTGTGCCTCTAAAAGGGATTTTTGCCATTGTTTTGCGCCAGGCCAACTCAAAGATAGAAAAACTTCATCGGTTAAAACAGTCATCAAATATTGAGCATCACGTATTTGGCTTGCGCCGGCCCCACCCACAGAGCGACCAAGCTTATAGGCTTGCTCTTCCAAAACAGCCCTCATCTTTTTTTGAATTCCATCAATCAAACCGATATCTTGCCCACCAGAACTTTTATCGTCAAAGACGGTGTCAGGCTCACTCATACGCAAAGCTTTTTCTTTTTGCCTTAAAAGTTCATAGTAAAAAATCTGAAAACTCTGCAAAAGGGGGCTGTTACTTGTTGTAAACTGCATAACTCAATTAACCTCAACTTTCCGCTTTCTCAGTACCTTTACGGACATAAAGAACTATTTCTGTCGGCCTTCTTTCTTCATGATCGGCTGGATTAAAAATGTTTAAATTTTGATCTGGCTTGATATATTCGGGATTAAGAGTAACTTCAAAAATGACAACGCCGCGACTTGGCATCAATTCATAAAGTTCTTCATTGCGCAGTATTTCTCGCTCAGCCCCGGTGATTCGGCGTCCTCTTATGGCTTCAATTGCAAAATCAGAGGCCACTATCGCATCCTTCATCCATTCTTCAAGCTGGGTTTCGGTCATACCCTTTGGCGCTCTAAGCCCAACATATATTTTGTCTTGCATATAAGCTTTGTGAAAGCGCAAATAAAACAGCCGTTCTTTTTGCTGAAAGGGAAACGCCGAAAAGCTTTGTTCAATGCTGTTAAGATATTGTTTTATAAGTTCGATAACGGGTTCAAAGCAGGCATTGATGCTATTATGTTCATACACTGGCAAAATGGGAGGAAGAAGCGCCGGTCGAAGGGACGCTAGAACTCCTATTGTTTCACAAAGTTTCTGATAGAGCTTATAAGGATGGATAGGATCCCCATGAATCATCGTTTCAAATCCAGGCAATGCCGTTAACAGAGGCCTTAAAAGTGCTGATGTTTCCTGGAGCATAGGAGTTCCGATTTGGTTCTGCCATTTTTCACTTAAATAAGCGGCTTTTTCCCTAATTTTTTGAGCAAGACCCGCGCAGTTAGCCCATAAAAGCGTATCTTTTTCTACAAAGAAACAAGGCGAAATGTAATCGGTAAGAGCAAAAGCTTCATCCACAAAGCCAACTTTTACTAAGGGAAAAGCCAAGCATCTAGCCGGAGACTGCTCCCCTACATGCAAAAATAATTTTGGAATAAGACGGGGAATTTTAATGACGTTATCTTCAAGATTGATATCTTTTACATCATGTCCTTCTACAGAATAGTAACGAGGAAATTCTCCTATAACAGGAGAACTTTCTGGAACAACCTCGGGAATTGCTAATTGAACAGTAATTTCCTGATTTGGAAGACCATTTTTGTAGGGTTTTAAATCTATCTCTAATGGTGGAATATCTGTCATATTGGCTGAATAATGAACGATCAGGCCGTCAGCCATAAGAGCCTCTAAATCAAGGACCCTTATAAGTCCATCTGGTAAGACAATGGGGTCTAGTTTCAATGAACGAACTCCCCAATGATAAAAAGCCGTTAAATTTAGCTGATGCGCTAGTATTTCATGATGACGTAAATCTGACTGCTGAAAGTGCTGAGGAGAAATCATCATTCCTTCATGCCATTGAATGGCAGGTGTAATTGAGCCAAATTTTTCTCTTTTCATGTGACTGCTGCCTTTCTGAGGTTTGCTTGACGGACAAGTTTGGGCATCTCAAACCTTTATATTTAGATTTACTAAATTTTTATTAATTATGATATGTTTTCACTGCTTATGACAAGGGTATCTTAGAAAATACTGTTTTTCACACTTTTTAAGGAATTTTTTAATCTAAGAACCTTATTTATTAAATCAATGATTTCAATTATTTGCATTTCTGGTATGAAATTTTGACAATGCTTCTTGTTGTTTGATGTTTTTTTTAGTAAATTATTTCACAACTTTATATAAAAATAAAAGCATGAGGAAAAAACTATAGTGTTACTAACAAGACGTAGTTTTAATTTCTCTTCTTTGGCAGCTTTAGGCCTTTCTCTGTCTGGTTTGACGGGATGCAAACCGAAAAGAAAAGACACTTTTAAAATTGGTCTTCTTTCACCGCGAACCGGCATGGATTCACAAGTTGGTCAGGCCTGTGAGCGCGGAGGAAGAACAGCTGAGCTTTTATTCAAGGATTCTTTTCCCTCTCTTGAAATTATTTACAATGATACGGAATCCAGTGTTGATATTGGACGTAATAAAGCCGAAATGCTGATTAGCGAGGGGGCTCATATTCTTATTGGCGCTCATAACTCCAGTGTAACAGCTGCTATTGCCCAAGTTTGTGAACAGCGCAAGGTTCCTTTTTTAATTAATATTTCTGCTGCTAAAAGAATTACAGAGCAGAGCTATCGGTATGTTTTTAGGAATTTTCCAACAACAGACGGATTAGCTGCTAATGGCCTAAGGCTTATGAATGATCTATTCCAGTTAAAAGATACCCCTCCTAAAACGGCTGCATTGCTTTACATTAACGATACTTATGGGCAAGCAATGTATGAGGCTATTTCTTCTCATTTTCCTCGACTTGATTTGCCTTGCAAGCTTATTCAAGTTGTTTCTTACGATCCCAGGACCCAAGATTTATCTGGGGAGATTGCTAAAATTAAGGCTTCTAAAGCCGAATTGCTTATTCCCGTTACAAGGCTTAATGATGCAATCCAAATGATTAGGGAAATCATCAAACAAAGATACAATCCAATGGGCATTATCAGTCCTGGAAGTCCAGGGATGTATGAAAAGCAATTTTATAGCATATTGGGGGCTCATTCAGAGTATTGTATTACCAATACTTGTTGGCACAATCCTTCCTCTCTTCTGACTCAAAAGGCTATTGCCATTTTCCAAAAACTTTATCCAAAAGAGCAGTTTGACTTGAATATCGCTTTTACAATTGAAGCTATACTGATTGCAATTGACGCGCATCAAAGATCTCAATCATTCAATGGGCAAACTTTAGCGGCAGCTCTTAGAGAAACCAATATTAAAGAACGTATCGTTTTTGGTGGTCCTGTTGCCTTTGATCAAAATGGACAGGCTTTAAATATTGAATCCGTAGCTTTGCAAAATAGAAACGGCGCTCCTCAAATAATTTTACCTAAAAAAATACAGCAGATTGTTCCAATATTTCCTTTCCCCGCATGGCAAACACTGTGATCCAATACGTTTCTCTTGGATTTACCGGACTGTTTACAGGCCTAATTTATGCTTTAATGGCGATTGGCTTGTCTGTTGTTTTCGGGGTTACAAGGATCGTTAATTTTGCTCATGGAGAGATGTTAGTTCTTGCTGCTTTTATAGCCATTTATCTTCATAAATCATTGGGTATCGACCCTTTGTTACTTATACCTTTAGTCAGCATTATTATGTTTGGGGTTGGGTATTTTTTACAAAAATGGATGATTAATCGCCTCTTAAATCGTTCTGAACATTCTCAATTCTTGGCGCTTGCGGCAATGGCTATTATTCTTTTGAATCTACAGCAAATTATTTTTGGCTCTGAGGCCCAGGCAATTGTTACCTCTTATAGTTTGCAATCTATTGAAATTTGGGGAGTATTGTTTGACACCGTTCGCCTATTAACGGGGGCAATTGCTTTTATTGTTATATTTTTATTGCTCTCATTTTTTTATTATACTCATCATGGCAAAGCAATCAGAGCCTGCGCAGATAACTTATTAGGCGCACAAATTATAGGGCTTAATTATAGAAAACTTTATGCTTTTAGTTTCGCGGTGGCGGCAGCGTGCCTTGGGGTCGCCGGAACCCTTTTAAGCTTAGTCATTGATGTAACACCACACACAGCTCCTCAGTTAACTCTTCTTAGTTTCATCATCGTTATTTTAGGAGGACTTGGCAGTATGGTTGGCGCTTTGATTGGCGGAATTCTCATTGGCGTCATTGAATCTTACGCAGCTTTTTTTGTGCAAGGTTCGCTTAAATCATTATTTAGCTTCTTGATTTTAATCCTTATTTTATTAATTCGGCCTCAAGGTCTTTTGGCTAAAAAGCAATGAAAATAGTTCTTTTCTTATTGATCTCTGCGTTAGCCTTGGCTGCCCCCTTTTTGTTCAGCAGTTACGTAATCTCGATTTTAATTCTTACACTTTATGTTGCTTACGTCGGGCAAGCTTGGAATTTATTGCTTGGATTTGGCGGTCAGCTTTCTTTGGGCCATGCTTTATACACAGGGCTTGGTTCTTATATTGCCTCAAATTTTTTTATTAAATTTGGGATTTCTCCTTGGATAGCCTTAGTTTTTGTTGCTCTTTTTTGCGCTATCTTAGGTGGTATTATTGGGGCTTTGGGTTTTCGTTTTGGATTAAGTGGCGTTCATTTCACCCTTTTGACCATAGCCTTTGCCGAATGTACGAGATTAATATTCGAACATTGGGCTTGGTTTGGGGCCACTGCCGGTTTATTTATTCCCGTTACTACAGACTCTTTAAGCCTTTGGAATCTTAGGGGAGATACAAATTTATTTTATTATCTATTTCTAGGTCTAATAATCATTTCTTTTCTCTTGTGTCGTCTTTTTGTAAAAAGCAAGTTAGGTTACTTCGCAAGGGCATTGAGGGAAAATGAACAAGCAGCTTCTAGTGTCGGCATCAATGTTTTTCAAACAAAAGTCATTTTAATGGCCCTATCGGCGGGGATGGCGAGTATCGGAGGCGTATTCTTTGCCTTTTACCAGAACAGTCTTTTTCCCGACCAAACTTTTGCCATGACAAAATCAATTGAGATTGCAATGGGCAGTATTGTTGGCGGCCTTGGAACCCTTATTGGTCCTATTCTTGGCGCCTTTATCTTAATTCCGCTAGGCGAATTTTTAAGTTACGTTTTGGGGGACTCTCTTATCGGAATCAAGCTGCTTTTCCAAGGCGTCCTCTTATTGCTTATGGTTTTGTTTTTACCAAAAGGATTATGGCCTTTTCTGCAAAAATTATGGAGCGAAAAGATTAAATGACATCAAAAGATCCTTTTCTTAAGATTAACAATGTAACCAAAAGCTTTAAGGGCCTAGTTGCCCTGGATAATGTTAGTTTTTGTGTTGAAAAAGCAGAAATTTTGGGCGTCATTGGTCCTAATGGCGCCGGTAAAACCACCCTTTTTAACTTGATTTCTGGATTTAGCACTCCTGATACGGGAAACATCCTTTTTGAGGGAAAGAATCTGACTTCTTTAAAACCTCATCAGATTTCATAACTTGGCATTGCGAGAACGTTTCAAATTGTAAAACCGATGAAAAATTTAAATGTTTTAGAAAACGTTATGATGGGGCCTTTAGCTCACTCTTGCTCTTTAAAAGAAGCCGAAACTAAGGCTCAAAATATCCTAGAGTTATTAGGCATACCTGATAAGAGCCTGTTTCTATCTGAAAACTTAAGTTTACCGGAAAAGAAAAGGCTAGAGGTTGCAAGAGCTCTTGCCACTTGTCCTAAAGTTCTTTTGTTGGATGAAGTTATGGCAGGCCTGCGCCCTAATGAGGTCGATCGTATGGTTTCTATTTTAAAAGAAATCAATAAACAGACAGGTTTAACCATTTTGCTGATTGAGCATGCCATGCGGGCTGTAATGGCATGTTGTCACAAAATTATGGTCCTTAATTACGGTGAAAAGATAGCCGAAGATACCCCAAAAGAAATCGCTAAACATCCTGAAGTGATTCGTTCTTACCTTGGACAAGACCCATGCTAACCATAAAAAATCTAAGCTTATTTTATGACGATTTAAGAGCCTTTCATGACATAAGTTTGACCGTTCAAAAAGGGCAATGGGTAACCATTGTCGGCGCGAATGGCGCTGGAAAAACATCGCTTGTTCACGCCATTGCCGGAATTCAGCCCCCTACAACAGGGCAGGTTTTTTTAAATGGTTTGGAAATTTCGAATAAGGAAAGTCATCAGATCAGCCGCTTAGGCCTTGGACATATTCCAGAAGGAAGGCAGATTTTCGAGGCCCTTACGATCAAGGATAATCTTGAAATGGGCGGTTTTGCAGTTGGGTTTGGCAGACAAAAAATCAAAGATAAATTAGAAGAGATTTATCATCAGTTCCCCCGTCTTAAAGAACGGCAAAATCAATTGGCCGGCAGCCTTTCAGGAGGGGAACAGCAAATGCTAACGATAGGGCGCTGCTTGATGGCGGAACCCCAGATTATCTTGTGTGATGAACCATCTCTTGGGCTGTCGCCTTTGAGGGTATCTGAATTATTTAGCCTGCTTCAAATGCTTCATGAACAAGGCATTACGTTATTACTGGTTGAACAAAATGTTGAGGCTTCTTTAATGCATGCAGATTACGCCTATGTTCTAGAACAAGGTGAAATTATTCTAGAAGGAAAAGCCGCTGATTTGCTTGGAAACAACGTCGTCAAAGCTGCGTATTTGGGCGGGTAAAAAGCTTACTCCCCCAGCCTTTCCTGCGCATCCACCACAGCCAAAGCTGCCATGTTAATAATGCCGCGTACCGTAACCGAAGACGTTAAGATATGAGCTTTGCCTTTAATGCCCATCAAAATAGGACCAATGCTTAGACCATTGCCGATACTTTTGGCAAAGTTAAAAGCAATGTTGGCAGATTCAATGTTGGGCATAATCAAAAGGTTTGCAGCGCCTTTTAGTTTTGAATTTGGGAAAATACGCTCTCTAATTTCAGGACACAAGGCGGCATCAACATGCATTTCACCTTCGATCTCAAGGTCTGGTGCACTTTGTTCCAAAAGACCCAAAACATGTTGCATTTTTCGGGCGGACTCCGTACGTGAAGAGCCAAAATTTGAATGAGAAACCAAAGCTACCTTTGGTACAATGCCAAACTTTCTAATTTGTTCTGCCGATAACAAAACCATGTGTGCTAATTGATCAGCAGTTGGATCCACGTTGACGTAAGGATCACAAATAAACAAAGGATCATTTTCAAAGATCAGGGCACATAAAGCCGCACAATGGCTGGTATCTGGTTCTGTACCAAGGATCTGTTTGATGTGACGAAAATGCTCTGTGTATCTTCCGATAGAACCGCACAAAACAGCATCTGCGTCACCCAAATGAACCATTAAAGATGCGATAATGGTTGTGTTAGTGCGAACAAATGTTTTTGCAACGTCAGGTGAAATTCCTTTGCGCTCCGTCAAACGATGATACGCAGACCAATAGGTGTGATAACGAGTATCATGATTTGGATCCACAACCTCAAAATCAGTATCTTGCTTGATTCTAAGACCCAAAGAAGCAATACGGCGCGCAATCACTTCAGGGCGTCCCACCAAAACTGGCATTCCTATATTCTCATCTACCAAAGTTTGAATCGCCTGAAGTACACGTGGCTCTTCTCCTTCGGCAAAGGCAATGCGAATCGGTTTTTTCGCTTGCTTTTTAGCACGGGCAAAAATAGGCTGCATAACTTTTCCGGATTCGTAGATAAAGGCTCCTAATTGCTCGCGGTAGGCCTTCATATCTTTAATAGGTCTTGTTGAAACACCGGTTGCCATTGCAGCCTCTGCCACAACAAAAGCGACCTCTACGAACAGTCTAGGATCAAAAGGTTTAGGAATAATAAAATCCGGGCCAAATCTGTGCACTTCCCCGCCATAAGCATTCGACACGACATCTGAACTTTCAGCTTGAGCAAGTTTTGCAATCGCCTTAACGCAGGCAATTTTCATAGCTTGGTTAATCGTTGTAGCCCCGACATCCAAGGCTCCTCTAAAAATATAAGGAAAACAGAGAGCATTATTGACTTGGTTTGGAAAATCAGAACGACCTGTTGCAATGATTGCATCGTCTCTAACTTGCTTTACAAGGGCTGGTGAAATTTCGGGTTCGGGGTTTGATAACGCAAGAATCAAAGGCTTGTCGGCCATTTTTTTGACCATGTCAGCTGTCATAACGTTTGCTATTGAAAGACCCAGGAAAATATCTGCTCCTTCAACAGCTTCGGCTAGAGTTCTTAAAGAAGTTTCACGAGCATAAATCTTTTTGCTTTCATCCATAGGCTCTGAACGGTTTTTGTGAAGAACTCCCTGACTGTCACAAACAATAATATTTTCACGTTTTAGTCCCATTTCAACCAGCAAATCCAAACAAGCTAAAGCTGCTGCTCCAGCACCTGAAACGACAAGGCTAACATTTTCAATTTTTTTATCAACAAGCTGCAATCCGTTCAAAACAGCTGCCCCTACAATAATAGCGGTACCATGTTGATCATCATGAAATACTGGGATTTTTAAACGTTCTTTAAGCTTCTTTTCAATATAAAAGCATTCTGGTGCTTTTATATCTTCAAGATTAATACCCCCGAATGTCGGTTCAAGAGATGCAATGATATCAACTAACTTATCAGGATCGGTTTCGTTAATTTCAAGATCAAACGCATCAATTCCTGCAAACTTTTTGAAAAGAACTGCCTTTCCTTCCATCACTGGCTTTGCAGCCAAAGGACCTATATTTCCAAGACCCAAAACAGCCGTGCCGTTTGTGATGACCGCAATTAAGTTCGAACGTGCCGTAAGCTCTGCGGCTTGCAAGGGATCCTTTTCAATGACACGACAAGGCTCCGCAACGCCCGGCGAATAAGCCAAGGCTAAATCATGACGTTCAGCAAGAGGCTTTGTTGGTGTTATTTCTAATTTTCCATGAGGCTTTCTACGGTGATAATCAAGAGACTGCTTATAAATATCATTGGGCATTTTCTAACCTTCAAACAAAAAAAGAGGCGTAGGCAAATTTTTTGCCTACGCCTTTCAGAGTATCATACTTTGTTAAGCTGCTGCAGCTGCTTTACTACTTTGTTCTTTCAAGGCTTCCGCTTTTCTTTCTTCAAGCGTTTTTTCAATCAGAACTTTACCTTCTGCATCAAATTTCTTAACCGATGCTTCTTTACGCAACTTTTCAAGAACTTTGACGGCTTGTTCTGCTGAAATGATTTTTATCAGCTCAACTTTAACTTCTTCCAACTGAGGCGGCTGAACAACACGTTTGTCTTCCACACGAACAATGCTGTAGCCCATTTCCCCTAAATTGATAGGTTCAGGAAGCAAGGTTGCTTTAGCGGCTTTGAATACAAGATCACCAAACTCTTTTGGAAGTTCTGATTTTCTGACGTATCCAAGTTCGCCATTGGTTTCTTTTGTTTGTTCATCAATAGACTTAGATTTAACAAGATCATCAAACTTTATACCTGATTTTAAACTCTTTAGGACTTCATCTGCTTCCCTTTTTGTTTTAACCAAAATATGACGAAGTCGAACCTCCATCTCGTCCTTTGGCAACATGTTTAGGAATTCCTGATATTTACTTTTTAGAATCTCAGGAGTTATTAACTTAGCAACTTCGCCATCCAAGTATGCTTTTTGGATCAATGCATCTCTTGCGTCATCTAACTTTTTAAGAACCGTTGGATCCTTATCTATGCCTTCTTTTCTAACAATCAGAGAGAGAAGCTGCATATCAATTTTACGATTCAAAAGTGCCTCGTAAATCTTTTCTATCGGAGCCTCACGGAGTTGAGGCGGCAAAGATTTCATGCTTTCTTTGATCTCTCCAAGAGTAATTTTTTGGTCATTTGGCAATTCTGCCACCACCATTTTGTCATCAAGCTTTGTGATATCAATACCTGATTTCTCATCCTTAGCCCCTTCTTTTTCTTTCTCTGCCTCAGCCTTTTTCTGTTCAGCTGTTTTTTCAGGAAGCGGCTTACCATCTAAACCAAATTTCTTGATATTGTATTCTTTGCGAAGAGCCTCAATAACCTTTACAGCATATTCAGGAGCAATTGCTTTTGTAATATCTTCTTTTACTTCTTCAAATTTTGGTGGTTCTACCGCACGTTTGTCATCGACGCGGAAAATACTAAAGCCTAACTCGCCTACGCTAATAACGTCGTTAACAATAGATCCTTTAGCGGCTTTGAACACAATCTCACTTGTTGCTTTTGGAAGATCACCTTTACGAACAAAACCAAGATCACCGCCATTTTCCTTAGTTTGTGTATCTATGGATTTTTCTTTGACCAGATCTTCAAATTTTTTACCGCTCTTAATATCTTTTAAAACAGTTAAGGCTTCTTCTTTAGTTTTTACGAGAATATGGCTTAAGCGAATCTCCATTTCTCCCTTAGGAAGCATTTTTAGAACTTCATTATATTTTTCTTGAAGAATTGCATCAGTAATTAACTTAGCAATCTCTTTGTCTAGATATGATTTTTGCATGATGGCTTCTTGAGCATCTGTAATTCGTTTCAGAATTTCAGGATCTTTATCAAGTCCAAGTTTGACCGCTGCATCTAGAACAAGCTTTAAATCAACCAAACGATTTAAAAGAACTTCATAAATTTTTTCGATAGGTACGTTCTTGTATTGCGCAGGAAGTCTACTTCTGTTTTCTAAAACTTGACCTAGTAAAATTTTGGATCCATCAGAAAACTCAGCAACAACCGTTGACTGATTAAATTTTTCTATTCCTTGAGTGTCGGCAGAAACAGCAGCAACTTCAGCAGTTGCCGGTGTTTGCGGTTGATCAGCAAATGCCTGAAAACTTGTGGTCAGTGCCAACGCTAAGGCGATCTTTATGTTAAGTTTACACGTCATGAATAAATCCTTAAAACTAAATTGATACTGCTTGAGTACGATAAAATACAAAATTTATCAAGCTTCCATTCTCTCTGTTTATATTAAACCGCACGAAACTCTAGAATTTTTCCAGTATTTTCGGTACTCTGTAACTTATATGTGCGATAATTACAAAAATTCCACATCTTTTTGTTCATTTTTTAAGGATTCTAAATGCTCACGTCAGTCATAAGAAATTTTTTTGGATCAGCCAATGATCGTGTTGTTAAGAAATATGCAAAAACAGCAAAGCTCATTGGTGCACTAGAAACTCAACTCAGCGCCTTAAGCGATAAGGATCTGCAAGAGCGTACTGTACTTTTTAAAGAACGTTTAGAAAAAGGCGAAACACTGGATGATATTCTTGTAGAAGCCTTTGCAACTGTACGTGAAGCATCCAAACGTGTTTTGGGAATGCGTCCTTTTGATGTTCAGCTAATTGGCGGTATGGTTTTGCATAACGGTATGATTTCAGAAATGAAAACCGGTGAAGGAAAAACCCTTGTTGCAACTTTACCTGTTTATCTAAATGCTTTATCTGGAAAAGGCGTTCATGTTGTAACTGTCAACGATTATTTGGCGACACGTGACTCTAGTTGGATGGGGCAACTTTATGAATTTTTAGGGCTGAAGGTCGGTTGTATCGTTCATGGTTTAAGTGATAGCCAACGACGCAGTGCTTATGGCGCGGATGTTACGTATGGAACCAACCATGAATTTGGTTTCGATTATTTACGCGATAACATGAAGTTCCGTCTTAGTGAAATGGTCATGAGACCATTCAATTATGCAATTGTCGATGAAGTTGACAGTATTTTAATTGACGAGGCCAGAACTCCTCTTATTATTTCTGGACCCGCTGAAAACTCATCCGATCTTTATGGGCAAATTGATATATTGATTCCGTATCTTTCAGATGAAGATTTTGAAAAAGACGAAAAACAGCGCTCAGTGACTTTGACTGAGTCTGGGGTTGAAAAATTAGAGAAACTCCTTTTTGAACGTGATTTAATTAAGGGCAATGGTCTTTATGATGTCCAAAACATCAGTGTTGTTCACCATGTGAACTCTGCTTTACGCGCTCACAAGATTTTTAGTCGCGATGTTGATTATATCGTGAAAGATAATCAGGTGATTATCATCGATGAATTTACAGGCCGCATGATGGAAGGTAGACGTTACTCTGAGGGCCTTCATCAAGCGCTTGAAGCCAAAGAAAAAGTTACAATTGAAATGGAAAACCAAACCTTAGCTTCCATTACTTATCAAAACTTTTTCAGACTGTATCCAAAACTGGCCGGTATGTCAGGATCAGCTATTACCGAAGCCAATGAATTTGAAGAAATCTATAATCTTCATAGCATTGAAATCCCACCTAATGTTCCTGTGCTCCGTAAAGATCATGAGGATGAAGTTTATCTGACTGCAATGGAAAAATATAAAGCAGTTATTGATCAAATAAAGGAATGCCAATCTCGCAAACAACCTGTTTTGGTTGGAACAGTCAGCATCGAAAAGTCAGAACTTTTGGCAGATTTATTGAAACAAGCGAAAATTCCTCACAAAGTTTTGAACGCGCGTTATCACGAACAAGAAGCTTATATTATTGCTGACGCCGGCGGCCCCGGAGCTGTAACGATTGCGACCAATATGGCAGGTCGCGGTACAGACATTAAGCTGGGCGGTAACCTTGAAATGCGAATAGAACACCAACTTGGCAATATGGAACCTGGCACAGCCCGTGATAAAGAAATTGCAGAAATTAAAGCTGAAATTGAAGCCAATCAAGCAATTGTCAAAGAAGCTGGCGGATTATATGTAATTGGTACCGAACGCCACGAAAGCAGACGTATCGATAACCAGCTGCGTGGTCGTTCCGGTCGTCAAGGTGACCCAGGCGCCTCTAAGTTCTTTATTTCTATTGAAGACGATCTAATGCGCATTTTCGGATCTGAGAAATTGGAGGGCATGTTACGTAAGTTAGGTGTTCAAGAAGGCGAAGCTATATCGCATACATGGATCAGCAAAGCGTTAGAGCGTGCTCAACAAAAGGTCGAAGCAAGAAACTTTGATATTCGTAAGCATTTGTTGCGCTATGACGACGTGATGAATGATCAAAGAAAAATCATTTACGAGCAACGCCGTGAATTGATGCAATCGGATGATATCTCTGAAATGGTCAACGAAATCAAAGAAGAGGTTATTGAAAACGTTGTTAGAATGCATGCTTCTGAAGCTGTTATTGCTGACCAATGGGATATAAAAGGGTTTCACGCGGAATGTGTTCGTCTGTTTGCCCTTGATATTCCTTTAGAAGAATGGGCTCACGAGGAAGGCATTAGTGAGACTGAACTCCGTCACCGTATTAGAAATAGGGTTTTTGCTCATTTTGCTCAAAAAGAAGAGAAATACACTGCTTCAATGATGAGGCTGGCTGAAAAGACTCTTTTGTTAAGACTTTTAGACCAAGCATGGAAAGATCATCTTTTGGGGTTGGATCATTTACGCCAGGGAATTAACCTTAGGGCTTATGCGCAAAACAATCCATTAAATGAATACAAACGTGAAGCATTTAATTTATTTCAATACATGCTGCATCAATTAAAATCTGAATATATTGGCGTTCTTTCTCATTTTGACACGCATGAAGCCAATAGCATTGTACTAGAAAGCATCCTGCCGAATGTAGATTTTAGTTCTACGGAAGAAGTATTACCGGATTGGAACGAAGACAATTCAGAGCCAAAGGATGTGACAAAAAAGGCGAAATCAAAGGTAACTCGTAAAAAAGTTGTAGAGCTTGACCCCAAAGATCCAACAACGTGGGGTAAGGTTTTACGTAATGCACTTTGTCCTTGTGGATCTGGTAAAAAATATAAACACTGCCATGGAGAATTGAGCACAGAGACGGTGTAAGCTGTCTCTGTTTTTCTTGAGAGAAATCATATGCAGATTAATTTTCAGCCAAAAAATCAGGATGAAGTTTTTGCCATCCTACTTTTTTATTGGGCGTATTGGTGGAGATCCCTTTTAGGGTGGATATTAGTTTCTGTGCCTGTTGTGGGTTTATATTTCGCAATATTTCTGTCGACAAAATCGGTGATGGTTTGTGTTTTTGCAATCTTATTGACTCTGCCTTTAATCCTCTTGCTTGGGGTAACCATCACTCTTTATCTATTTAAAAAGCTAGCCTCTAAACAGTTTGAAACTTTGTCAGTAAGGTGGTTAATATCAGAACCTGAGTCAATATGGGAAAGAGGCTATCTTAAAAAGGTTTTAGTCTATCTAGGTGTGTCAATGCTAGCAGGATTTATCTTTGGTACATTTTATGCTTTTTTCTTTATTGTTCAGACTTTCTTATTTTATCTCTTTGCAAAAAATAAGTGGCTGCCTTTTGTCATTGAAGCAAAAAAAGAAGATATTGAGGATCAGGCAATCTTTAGAGAGTAATGCTAATATCGCGCCATTAATGACGAAAAATGCACAATCATTTTATATCATCCTACTATCAACCTCTGTGCATTTTTCAAGGAATTCATCAATTTCAGCATCAGTAAGTTCTTCTAATTTGGGAACCTTTCTAGATTTTGAAGGAATCAACCCCATAAGACTGGCCTGAAATTGTCTGACTTTCAAAGCAATTTCAAGACGATCTTTGCAGAAAGCCTGTTCGTATAATTCCTCTAAGCTTTTGTAAAATTCACCTTTTATCATCATGCCTCCTTATTTAGTGCCACTTTTAGGATACATAAGACGGCTTATTTCCGGCAAATTTTAAAATGTCCCATCGGATTTATTGACTAAAATGGCCTTTAAAACTTAAGCCATCTTTTATAAGCCACTATCCTCAGCCTTAACACCGATATACTGCAACAAATCGCCCAGTACTTCTTGGGTTCCTTGGTGGGCAACAGCGGATATTGTGTGAACTTTTGCCTTTGACAGTTTTTTGAGAACCTTGACCTTTTCCTTAATCTCATCCTCAGTTAAAGCATCGCATTTGTTTAACGCTAGAACCTCGGGCTTTTTAGCAAGATCAGGGTGATACAATTTTAATTCTTGGCGAATGGTTTTATAGGCTTTACCGACGTCTTCTTGGGTTCCATCAATCAGGTGAAGAAGCACACCGCACCTTTCAACGTGACCTAAAAAGCGGTGCCCCAGGCCCGTGCCCTGGTGGGCATTTTCAATCAAACCAGGCAGATCAGCTAAGACGAATTCTCGGTCATAGCAATAAACCACACCCAATTGGGGATGAAGCGTTGTAAAGGGGTAATCGGCAATCTTTGGTTTGGCGCGCGTAACTGCTGATAAAAATGTCGATTTTCCAGCATTCGGCAAACCTATTAAGCCAGCATCTGCGATCAACTTTAAACGCAGCCATACCCAAAATTCCTCCCCTGGCCAGCCTGGGTCAGAGCGTCTCGGAGCCTGATTGGTGGATGTTTTGTAATGCGCATTGCCAAAACCGCCATCGCCGCCTTTGGCTAAAAGAATGGTTTGTCCTTCGGTAACCAAATCAGCAATCAGGGTTTCTTTGTCTTCTGCAAAAACCTGGGTTCCCACGGGAACCTTCAGGATGATATCTTCGCCGCTGACACCGCTTCGGTTGCGGCCCATACCATGCTGCCCTCTTTGCGCTTTGAAATGCTGTTGATAGCGATAATCAATCAGGGTATTCAGGTTTGAAATCGCTGTTATAAAAACGTTGCCACCACGTCCGCCATCACCGCCGTCAGGGCCGCCGTATTCAATAAATTTTTCCCTACGGAAACTAAGCGAGCCAGGGCCACCATCGCCAGATTGAATAAAGATCTTTGCTTCGTCGAGAAATTTCATAATGGGAAGTACTTTTAATTATTTAAAGTGAACAATAAACTAACATATCTAGACAAAAAAACTAAAGAGATTATAACTTCAGCTCTTTCTCAATCGTTAAAAAATCGCGCCACACCATGGCCTTTTGTCCGGGGGAACGCAAAAGGTAGGCCGGGTGAAATGTTGCAATCGTTTTAATAACGGGACTTGTTGGTGTTGGCTGATAGCTTTGCCATTTGCCCCTTAGTTTAACAATCCCTTCAGCTGTCCCTAGTAAAGTCTTGGCTGCAACTCCACCCAGTAGTACTAGTATTTTTGGATTCACCAATTCAATGTGACGTTCAATAAAAGGCTGACAAGCTGCAACTTCGGCCGTTGTGGGTGGCCTGTTACCAGGCGGACGCCAGGGGATAATATTACTAATATAAACCTTAGTTCTATCAAGACCAACTGACCTTAGGACTTTGTCCAATAATTGCCCGCTTTGACCCACGAAGGCTAAGCCTTGTCTATCCTCATCCGCTCCAGGTGCTTCGCCTATAAGCATCACAGATGCCTTTGGGTTGCCATCAGCGAACACCAAATTCATGGCTGTTTCTTTAAGGGCACAACCGTTGAAACTCATCATCGCTTGACGCAGCTCCTCAAGGGTTTGGCAGCTATAAGCAGGATGGCTAGTTGATGGATTGGAAGGCGCCATAGCGGTTGTTTCTGTGTGTGTATGTGCTCGCTTTACAGGTTCTTTGCTTTCAAAACGATTCTGTGGCTCATCACAAATGGCGACATCCACGCCCATTTCATGATACCACTGCAATAAAGGAAATAGATCATCGGATTTCATGTCATGACTATACACAATGCTCCGGCAAAAATAAACTTAATGCTTCAAATAACCCACAAAGAGGAATCCGGATTTCATTATTTACAGTCATTAATTACCTTTTACGGCAAAGGCGATCAGGTCGAGGTTGCTGCAAATAATGCGTTCTCTTTAACAGTTAAGGGGGAATTTGGAAAAGACTTACCCATAGAAGGCAATCTGGTATTAAAAGCGGCCGAATGGCTCGGGGGTTTGTATCCTGATCAGTCAAAGGCATCCGTAATACTTTCGAAAAACTTACCTCTTTCCTCTGGAATTGGCGGCGGGTCCAGTGATGCAGCGGCTACTATTGCGGCACTTCTTGACTTATGGGGGATTGATTTGAATTATTCTGAAAAAATAAATCTAATCAAAGCTTCGGCGATTTTAGGAGCTGATATACCGGTGTGTTTGGCTTATCATCTTTTGGGCCAAAACTTTTTTTGGATCGATGGTACCGGTAAAGAAGGAAAGCCAGAGGCCTTGTGGGAAGAAGACTTTAAAGAGATTTATCTTCTTTTGGTGAATCCCGGAATTGCTGTTTCTACGCCCAGTATTTTCAAGGCTTATGATAAGATTTATGATAAACCAATCATGTCTCCCACCTCATCGGATCAATTGCTGTCTTTTCTTAAACGAACAAAAAATAGCTTAACCTCAGCTGCGCGTGAACTGGTCCCTGAAATCTCAGAGGTTTTAAGAGCATTAAATCAAACACCCAGCTGCCTTTTAGCCCGAATGTCTGGAAGCGGAGCCACCTGTTTTGGGTTATATGATAACCCTGATAATTGTATGGCTGCTGGAAAAGCCATAAAAGAGTCTCATCCTAAGTGGTGGGTGATGACATGAAAAGATCGATTACTATTTCAGGCCATTCAACCAGCATTTTCATAGAAGCAGAATTTTGGCAGGCCCTAAAAGAAATTAGCATCCAAAAAGGGATATCTGTTCCGGCCCTTATTGGTAAAATTGACATGGATAGTGTCAATGCCGAGGGTGTTAATCGTCGTAACCTTTCCAGCCGCATAAGGGTTTATGTATTAGAGTATTATAAAGAGATGTATAGAGATAGAATGTAAGCTTAATTTAATATTGAAATGAATATAAATTCTGTGATAATCAAATGATCTATAGTAATTTTTATGTTTTGTTGGTGATTAAAATAATAAAAAAAGTGATTTGTTTCTTTTTCGCTATTCAGATGTTAAATAGCTTTCAATTTATAGCTTCTTCTTATGCTATGGAATCTGATGTCATACAGATAAGCCAAAGGCTAGAAAGTTTAATGGAAGAAACCGCAAGAAACACAATAATTCGTCTTGCTTTTATAAAAGATAATCCTTCAGATTTTGCCCAATTCATGCAAGATAATTTGGATTCTCTAGCTACAGAAGACACATTTAGTATAGTTAGGGGCCTTTATACATATTATTTTGTGACTTCCGATTTGAAAAATACAATAGAGTCCAGTCCTTGGTATCCTCAGTATCAACCTTTTTTAGAGCGATATATATCCCACGACAATACTGTAATTAGACAGATGACCAGTTTGGTTCGTGCTGCTACTTTGGGCAAACAAACGAGATATCAAATAACTCAAAATGACATGTATGAAGAAGCAGAGACTTTATTACATGAGGTAAAAAAATCCGAATATCCATTTCTTAGATACGTAGCCTATATAACCTTAAAGAGTACAGTTGAGACTTTAGGAAAATTAAATCAAGCCTTGGTGATTTTGAAAGAAGGGTTGATTACTTTACCAGATCCATACAGTTTTCAGTTTTGTAATTATGGTGATTCCTCTATCTATTTGAGCGATGAGAGATTTAAAAAAGAGCATGTGACATTAAGAAGAGATTATTTAAACAGGCGTATTAGACAAAGCGAAGGTAAAGAAAAAATAAAGGAACAGATTACTTTTGCAGCTCTTCTTAAAGATCCCAATTATAAAGGAACAGAGTTTTATAGGCCTCTTGCATCTTTAAAAGTGTATCAAATATTGATAAGAGATGCCGAAGTTGTCAGAACTGCCGGCGTTGATTTGTCTGAAATTTATCTAAATTTTGCTATTCTTTGCAGCATGCCCGGACCTCTCCAAAATATTGAACAAAGTAAACTAGCTTACAAATGGATTGTTGACCACAAGGATGAAATTAATCCTGAAAATTATAAATCAGCCTTAATTAATTTTCTAAATTATCTTGTTTATGGAAATGATCACGTGGATCAAAGAAGGGGATATGATCTTATCATGTCTAGCCTTAGAGCAGTGCCTTCTTCAGAGAAATGGATGATTGAAATCATGAATAAAAAATTATTCTATCTTTATCAATATGGTCCTGAAGGAATTAAAGACCATGAAAAGCTTTTGACTCTATTAAAAGATAAGCTAAAAACAGAACCAAAAGATTCAAATAGCCGTTTCACTTATCTTGATTCTTTAGCTAACCTCTATCTATATGGAGATGAGATAGTTCGAAATACTAGAAAATCCATCAACATATATGAAAATATAAAAAAAATCAAAACGGTTAAAAAAAACAGTCTCCTTAGTTTAATTTTTATTTATAAATATCAAGAAGGTTATAAAGATATATCTAAAGCGGTAGAATATCATTGGGAACTAGCAGAGTTATTAAGAGACACGCCTGATCAACGTCTTATTCAATTAAAGGAATTGCGATCTGTATTTGCAGTCAGAGAAAGATTCAATCAGGCCGAATTAAGAAGGGTAACGCAACTTCTTCTGGATGAAACCGCCGATGAAACTGAAAGAGAGGCGCATCGTGTGTTTCAGGAAACAGCTGAACGAGATCGCCTTAATTACTTAAGGGAACTACGATCTAGATCTGGAGCCAGAGAAACGTTCGATCGAGTCGAATTAAGAAGGGTAACGCAACTTCTTCTGGATGAGACCGCCGATGAAACTGAAAGAGAGGCACATCGTGTGTTTCAAGAAACAGCTGAACGAGATCGCCTTAATTACTTAAGGGAACTACAATCTAGATCTGGAGCCAGAGAAACATTTGATCAAACGGAATTAAGAAGGGTAACGCAACTTCTTCTGGATGAAACCGCCGATGAAGCCGAAAGAGAAGCGCATCTTGTGTTTCAGGGAACAACTGAACAAGGGCGTGAAAATTCTGCACAACGTATGCGTGAGTCTGAAACGTCTCAATTTGGCATCTATAACTATCATCATGACCTCTATGGAGGAACAATTTAATCTGCGTGACTACACTTTCTTAAAATAAAAATTTTTTCTTGCTTTTAAATATTTATTTATTGTAAAACAGCAATTAGATATTGAAAAACAACAAGAAAGGATATTTTATGAAATTTAAGCACCCGTATGCCTTAAACCCTGGTTTATCAAAATTAAGCCGAGTTTTAGCCATTGTTTTCATCGCCGCCATTGTCTTTGATTTTATGTATGAGATTGCTTTTTGGGCATTCGCTGATTTAAAAAAGCAAACCCTATTTTCCATGCCGGTAGGTTTGTCATTCTCAGCTTTTAAAAATGAACTAGCGTCTTATAAAATTTTAGGAGAGATCACCCCCATCATGCGATTCTTAGGTTGGCTCGCCAGCCTGATCTCTTTAAGTGTGTTGATGTATATTTACTATTGCCTGAGTCAATTATTTTCAGCTTTCAGTAAGGGGTACATCTTTACCATCGAAAATATTAACCATATAAAAAAATCAGCAAAAGCTTTGATTGTCTTTATGTTTTTGACAATTGTAACCAGTACCCTTTTAACTGTTATTCTCAGCATGAACAATCCTGTTGGCGAAAGATTTTTAGGTATTTCAGTTGGCACAGCTAACTTAAAAGACTTGATCATTGCGCTGGTGATTATGGTTGCAGCCTACGTTATGGAACAAGGTTTAGAGCTTGAAGAAGAAAGACAGCTTATCATATAGTAAGGGTTCAAATTATGGCAATTATCGTAAACATTGATGTCATGCTAGCAAAACGGAAAATGTCATCCAAAGAGCTTGCGACCAAAATAGGCATCACTGCGCAAAACCTATCGATTTTAAAAACGGGTAAGGCTAAAGCAATCCGGCTTGAAACCTTAGAGGCAATTTGTGAAGCACTGACTTGTCAGCCTGGTGATATTTTGGAGTATCATCAAGAAACAAAAACACAAGGAGTTTCAGGGTGGACACCTTGAAGAAAAAATATAAAAGCATATTCTTTGATCTGGATGATACACTGGTTGATTTCAAAACCGCAGAATCTAAAAGTCTGCAATTAACTCATAAAGCTTTTTATCAAGATTTTTCCCCCGAACATGATTTCAGAGATTTGTTTTTCACAATCAATAGATCTCTTTGGAAAGCAGCTGAAGACGGAAAGATCGACACTAAACAGATTCGCACCCAACGGTTCAAAGAAATCAATTGTCATTTGGATGTCACTGAATCTCCGGAAACAATCGCGCAGTTTTATTTACATCATCTGGCAGAAAAATCAACATGGCTAGAAACAGCAAAAGAGGCTTTAAAAGCTTTAAGTGCATCTTACAAAATTGCTGTTATCACCAATGGCTTTAGTTGTGTCCAAAGAAAAAAATATGCATTGCATGGCATGGACGAATGGATTTCTACATTGGTTATTTCTGAAGAAATTGGCTTTTCAAAGCCTGACAAACGCATATTCGACCATGCTTTTAAGGAAATGGATTGCGCAGCCTCTGAAACCTTGATGGTGGGTGATTCTCTTTTCAGCGATTATCAAGGCGCCATCAACGCCACAATGGATTTTTGTTGGGTTAACCCTGATGGACACCCTTTGTCCTCATCGTTTCCTAAGCCAAAGTATAATGTAAAGTCAGTCCTTGAGCTGTTGGAAATTCTTTAGCCTGAGTGGAGACAATCTTGTTTTCGTTGCAGCCCATCTTTATGATGAGCAGCAGTGAATCAGGAAAATAGGAATCAAAATGTCTCCAGCCAAATCCGAAGTCATTATTATTGGTGGTGGGCTAGTTGGCGCTACGCTTGCCATCGGCCTTGCTCAAAAGCAAATCCCAGTTACAGTGATCGACAGAGAAAATCATGACAGTCAGTTGCTTCCTCAAAAAGACGGACGCACGACAGCTGTTTCCTATGGTTCTCAGCAAATTTTTGATAGACTTGGTGCCTGGGATGCCATGGTTCCTTATGCTCAACCTATATGGGAAGTCCGTGTGTTCGAAGGCGGATCTCCATGGACCGTCGATTATGATCATAAGGATTTAGGCCCTAATCCCATGGGCTATATTGTCGAAAATCAAATTTTGCGTCAGGGGCTTTATGGATGTTTGAATCTTCCCCATTTAAATTGGATAGCTCCGAATACGGTAAAATCAGTTGATTACCAAGATCAAAAAGTCATTGCAACTCTTCAAGATGATCAAATTATAGAAGGTAAACTTGTTATAGGAGCAGAAGGACGTCTTTCCCCAACACGCGCGCAATCATCGATTTGCACAAAAACTTGGGATTATTCTGAGCACGCCCTTGTGACGCATTTGACTCATGAAAAACCCCACAACGGAACGGCTTGGGAAATTTTCTTGCCCGACGGCCCGTTAGCTATTTTGCCGATGCTAGATTATGAAAACGGCAAACACCGTTCCGGCATTGTATGGGCAAAGTCCAGAAAGCATGATTGGGCCAGTTGGTCTGACCAAGAGCTAGCGCTGCGGATTCAAGAACATTTTCCCTTTTACGGAAAATTTGAAATTTGCAATCAGCGCTGGAGCTATCCTTTGTCAGCTTTAGTGGTAGATTCCATGATAGATCATCGCATGGTATTGGTCGGAGATGCAGCGCATGGGGTTCACCCGATAGCAGGGCAAGGAGTTAATCTTGGTTGGCGCGACGCCGATGCGCTTATCAAATGCCTTGTAGAGGCAAAATCTGTTGGGTTAGATCTAGGATCCTATACGGTTTTGCAAAGTTATCAAAAAGAAAGAAAACCCGACCACCGCTCTGTTCTGCTGATGACAGATGGAATTAACAAGCTTTTTAATAATTCATCCAGCATCTTGCATTTTGCCCGCAACGCAGGATTTGCAGCTGTCAATCATATAAAGCCATTGAAGCGATTCTTGATGAAAAAAGCCATGGGATTATAAATACACAAAATTGCTAGATGGATCCTGCGATCAAGTCGCAGGAAAACCAAGGGAAATGAGTAAAAACTTGCACGTTGCATTAAATACATGCCAGTTTTCTTATGGCAAGCAAAGCGCGACCATAGGATCCGCGATTTATTCGTTTTTAATTCCAAACTCGGGTTATTAAGCAGCGATAGCCAGTTCTGCTTCTTTATAATTAAATCCAAGATCTCTAGCCGCAGCTTGATGAGTGATCACGCCCTTGTATACATTAAGGCCATTTCGTAAATGAACGTCATCCAGCAATGCTTGACGGTATCCTTTTTGAGCCAAAGCCACAATGAATGGCAACGTTGCGTTATTTAAAGAAATTGCCGAAGTTCTAGCAACAGCCCCAGGCATATTGGTTACGCAATAATGCATCACACCATCTACAGAATAACTTGGATCTGCATGAGTTGTTGGACGACTTGTTTCAAAACATCCCCCTTGATCAATGGCCACATCGACAAGAACAGATCCAGGTCGCATTTTTGATACCATTTCTCGAGTAACTAATTTTGGTGCAGCAGCGCCCACGACCAAAACAGCGCCCACGACCAAATCAGCATCCAAAACGCACTTTTCGATCGATTCTTGTGTTGCAAAAATTGTTTTCAAACTGCCACTGAATTGCCAATCCAATTCATAAATACGCTTAAGACTTTTATCAATAATGGTGACTTCAGCTCCCATTCCAACTGCAAAACGCGCAGCATTAGCCCCAACAACACCGCCGCCCAAAATAACAACCTTAGCAGGCGCCACACCGGCAACACCGCCCAAAAGAACTCCGGAACCACCCTGGCCCTTTTCAAGCATCCAAGCACCAACTTGAGCAGACATACGTCCTGCAACTTCGCTCATAGGGGCAAGTAAAGGAAGCCCACCCTTTGAATCAGTGACCGTTTCGTAAGCAATAGCGATACAAGAAGAATCCATCAACCCTCTTGCTTGTTCTGGATCTGGAGCTAAATGAAGATATGTAAATAAGATTTGCCCTTCACGAAGCATCTTGCATTCTGAAGCTTGAGGCTCTTTCACTTTAACAATCATATCAGCTGAAGCAAAAACTTCTTCGGCTGTTGTTGCAATTGTTGCACCAACCTTTATATAATCCTCATCATTAAAACCTGCACCTGCACCGGCCATTGTCTGCACAATAACCTTATGGCCAAGCTGGATCAGTTCTCTTGCAGAAGCAGGGATCAAACCGACACGATATTCATGATTTTTAATTTCTTTTGGTACACCAATAAGCATTTTGTCCTCTTTCACGCCTAAAAAAAAAGCTATCTTTTCAATTTTCAACCAAAAAGATAACTTTTTACTATTTTTCTAAGTCATCGGAATTTAGCATTTAATTTAGCAATTTGCCATAGAAAAGCGCTAATTTTTAGAAAATAATGAAAAGATCAATTGCGTGCTTGGCTGACGAACAGTAAAAAGATGGCAACTTTTTCCAATGCCTTTGGGTAGAATAAATGTAATCTTTTCACCTTTTTTCTTTTTATCAATCTTAAAATATTCCAAAATTTTATCAGAAAAAGTTAAGTTTTGATAATAAATGGGCATGCCAATTGAATGAAGATAATTTTTAACTCTGTCTCTGTCTTGCTCACAACAAACATCCTGCTCAACAGCAAGGTCATAAGCCGCACAAAGACCAAGAGAAACTGCCTCTCCATGCAAAAGGCTATTTTCGTTTTTAGTAATGGATTCAAAAGCATGAGCAAAGGTATGCCCTAAATTTAAATATTGGCGCGTGCCATTTTTATCCTCAAACCAGTCATCATTAATAATATTAATTTTAAGTTGAATGTTTTTAAAAATATAAGATGGCAGAAAATCAGTATCACTCAATATTTTTGCGTGATTCTGTTCTAACTCATCGAATAGATCGCCATCTTGAATGAGAGCGTGTTTAGTAAGCTCGACAAGACCACATGCTATTTGTTTTTTAGTAAGCGTTTTCAAAAATGCAGTATCAGTGACAACCAATGAGGGGAAATGAAAGCTACCTATTAGATTTTTCCCAAAAGAGCTGTTAATGGCTGTTTTTCCACCTATCGAGCTATCGACCTGAGATAAAAGCGTTGTTGGTAAATATATCCAAGGAATCCCTCTTAAAAGAATGCTCGCTGAAAAACCAACGACATCCCCAATAGCCCCCCCGCCAATTGCAATAAGTGTTGTTTGTCTATCTATAAATGGTAATAATTTGTTTTCTAAGAAAGTAAATGCTTCAATACTTTTGATCGATTCATTCCCTTTAAGAGGAACATACAAAATCTCATAATTCGATTTTTCTAATGAGGGAAGAATTGTACTTTCAAAGAGTGGTGTCAAAAATTCATCATAAACGACAGCGATACGGGAAGATTTAAGATAAGGCCCAACTAAAAGACCTAACTCATCTAAAAGATCGTTTCCAACAATAACGTCTTTTTTCTTAAAATAAGAAAATGTATCAAAAGTTTTCAGATTTAAACCGATTTAAGCACATAATGCCGCGGATGATGCGTACGAACAAACTCACTGGTTGCTTGAATGACGCGCTCAACCGTTGCATTGGTTGGTTCATCTAGGGTTTGCACATGAATGTCAGCATGTTCATAAACCGGGTAACGCTCAGCAATTAATGCCTCAAGAGTTTCTTTTTGATTTCCCTCGGTTAACAAAGGGCGATCATTACGCCTTGAAACACGAGCAACCAAGGTATCAAGATCTGCTTTAAGCCAGACTGAGATCGCTTTTTCTTTGATAAGGTCACGAGTCGCATCATTCATAAAGGACCCACCACCTGTAGCAAGAATGTGCGTTTCTTGATCAAGCAGGCGCGTTATGACTCTGTGCTCTCCGCTTCGAAAAGCTTCTTCACCAAAAACGGAATAGATCTCTTTAATGGAACAACCCGCTGCAGCTTCTACTTCATGATCAGAATCATAAAAAGACAGCTCCAGGCGCTTAGCTAAGCGCCTGCCTATACTTGTTTTTCCACAACCCATCAACCCCACCAAAACGATCGTTTTGGGTGGCATAAAGCTTATGGTTGGCATATACGAGCGAGTATTTTGCTGATAGTCTTTCATTTCATAAGATTTAACTGAAAAATCCACAAATCTCAACAAAATACTTGCTATGACCCCAATAAACTTTTAAAAAGTTTGGTCTAGGCTAATCTTAATGCGCTTCGTCCCAGTTACTTCCACTACCTGAATCCACAACAAGAGGGACTGACAAAGATACAACGTCTTCCATCATTTTTTTCAAAATTGGAATGGTTGCCGGAATGTCTTCTTGTGGAATTTCAAAAAGAAGCTCATCGTGAACTTGTAAGATCAGACGTGTTTTTGAAGAACAACCTATTAAATAATTGTATATTTTACGCATGGCTTTTTTAATGATATCAGCATTGCTGCCCTGAAGAGGGGCATTAATAGCTTGGCGCTCTGCAAATTGACGAGACACTGGGTTGCTATCATTAATTCCGGGCGTGTGGCAACGCCGCCCCCAAAGTGTTTCAACGTAACCTTGTTCGCGAGCCATTATTTTATAACGCTGCATATAGTTTTCAATGCCTGGATATTGATGGAAATAGGCCTTGATAATTTGGGCCGCTTGACCGGTTGGAATCCCTAATTGCTGAGAAAGTCCAAAGGGGCTAATGCCATAAATAATACCAAAATTTATAGTTTTTGCCTGACGGCGATAGTTGGTATCAACTTGTTCTAAAGGAATCCCAAAAATCTGAGAAGCTGTGATTTTGTGAATATCTTCGCCTTTTTGAAACGCTTCGATCAACGGCTGAACCTGAGCCATATGAGCTAATAAACGAAGCTCAATTTGTGAATAGTCAAGTGAAACCAATTTATACCCATCTTCGGCAACAAAGGCACTTCGGATCTTACGGCCATCTTCTGAACGAATGGGAATGTTTTGAAGATTAGGATCAGATGAAGCCAAACGACCCGTTGCAGCGCCAACCATCGAGAATGAGGTATGAACACGCCCCGTTTGGGGCTGGATTGCCTCTGTAAGACCATCGATATAAGTCGACTTTAATTTAGCAAGTGCCCGCCAATCCAGCATTCTGGCCGGCAACGTATGTCCTTGCGATGCTAGATTTTCAAGGACATCTGCATCAGTTGCGTAAGCTCCTGTTTTGGTTTTCTTAGGTGCTGGCAATGATAACTCTTCAAATAAAATCTCGCCAACTTGCTTAGGCGAACCAATATTAAATGTTCTGCCTGCAAGTTTATAGATATCCTCTTCTAGAACCAAAATGCGCTTTGTGAAGTCTTCTTCCAAATTCTTCAGAACAAGGGGATCAACTTTTATACCTGAAATTTCCATCTTGGTAATAACAGGCACAAGGGGGCGCTCAATCCGCTCATAAACAGTATTAAGATGTTCCTGCTGAAGGCGGGTCTTTAGAAAATGATAAAGTTTAAGTGTGATTTCAGCATCTTCTGCAGCGTAATCTGTTGCCTTATCAACGGGTACTTCATCAAAAGTTTTTTGATTTTTACCGGTTCCGGCAACCTCACTGAATTTAATTGTATTATGATTCAAATGACGAAGCGCCAATTCGTCCATACCATGACCATTTTTGCCTGCATCTAAACAATAAGACAAAAGCATAGAATCATCAAAAGGGGTCACTTCAAGATCATATTTTCTCAAAATAGCTAAGTCGTATTTAAGGTTATGGCCAACTTTAAGAATGCCTGAATCAGCCAGCATCGGTTTTAAAATAGAAATGGCTTCTTCAAGCGGAATTTGAGGACTATCTGTTTTATGGGCCAAAGGAACATAACAAGCTCGAATTCGGTCCTTGTCTTGAATTGCTAAGGAAAAACCAACCAGATCAGCTTTTATTATGTTAAGTGAGGTTGTTTCTGTATCAATTGCAACTGTGCCGACTTTATAAGCCTTTTGAATCCATTCCTTTAGTTCATTAACCGTTGTAACGCACGGATAGGATGGTTTATGACCCTCTTCAGATTTTTTTTGATTATGAAAGCGGGCCAATAATGCGTTAAATCCCTGCTCCCTTAAAAAGCTTTCCCGAAAGGCAGTGTCTAAAGGTTGAGGTTCTAATTCCATTAAAGGAAGGGGCATCGGAACATCACGTACTAAGGTGACTAATTTGTAAGAGACCCTGGCATTTTCAATATTATCCATTAAGGCTTGACGGCGTTTGGGTTGTTTAATTGCAGCAAGGTTTGAAAGCAAAGTTTCAAGATTGCCAAATTGGGTAATTAATTCTGCTGCCGTTTTAGGGCCAATGCCTGGAACACCTGGAACATTGTCAGATGAATCGCCTGCTAGGGCTTGAACATCAATAACTTTGTCCGGATAAACACCAAATTTTTCAAAAACCTCTTCCCTTTTAATCGGGCGGCTTTTAATAGGGTCAAAAAGGGATACTTTTTCATCAACCAGCTGCATTAAATCTTTATCAGAAGAAACAATAATAACCTCATACCCTTCGGCCTTGGCCACCTCGGCATAGGTTGCAATCAAATCATCAGCTTCAAATCCAGCCATTTCTATGGACGGAACAGCAAAGGCCCTGCATGCGTCGCGAATTAAAGAAAATTGGGGGATAAGATCAGGCGGAGTCTCTGCGCGGTGGGCTTTATAATCAGGATAAATTCCTTGGCGAAAGGTTTGACGTCCCGCATCAAAAATAACGGCAATTTTCCCATGATTAATTTGCTCTAAAAGTCGAATTAGCATATTGCAAAAACCAAAAACAGCACCCACAGGCGTTCCGTCAGGACGCTTTAACGGAGGCAGAGCATGAAAAGCCCTAAATATGAAACCGGAACCATCAACCAGGTAAAGTTTTTCAGCTTGTCTTTGCATGTTGCTGTCAATTTTAAAATGCTCTGGCCCAGTTATACCAGGTTCACTAAAGAGAAAAATAGTTAATTTGATTTTTTTTAAGAACTCTCAAACCATTATTGTGTATTCCTTGAAAAGAAAGGTTTTCTGGCTTATCTTGAGGAACCCAATACTTCTTGACTGTTAAAAACATGCGCAAATTCAATGATAAAAAACTTTTAATAGCAAGTCACAATGCCGGCAAGATTCGTGAAATTAAAGAACTTTTGCTTCCCTTTGGATTTGAAATTATTTCAGCTGCTGATTTGAAAATTGAAGAACCTGAGGAGACAGAAGCAACTTTCGAAGGAAATGCTCGCCTAAAAGCCCTTTATTGCGCAAAGGCCAGTCAATTACCCTCACTTTCAGACGATAGCGGTCTTGTCATTCCGGCTTTGGGTGGGCAACCAGGGATTTATTCAGCCCGTTGGGCAGGACCTGAGAAAGATTTTAATAAAGCGATAAAAAGAGTTGAAGATGAGCTTTCCGGTAAAAGCAATCGCAGTGCATACTTTATCTGCACCTTGGCCCTTGCCTGGCCCGATGGATATGTGGAAATCTTTGAGGGGCGCTGGGATGGAATGTTGATTTTCCCCGCCCGCGGCGTAAATGGATTTGGCTATGACCCGATTTTTATCCCGAATGGTTGTCAGGTCACAGCAGCTGAAATGTTACCTCAAGAAAAACATAAGATATCTCACCGTGCTAAGGCTTTTAAAAAGTTAATGGATAAGTGTTTTGGATAGCTCTGCCTCCACCCTCTCCATTTATATTCACTGGCCGTTCTGTTTATCAAAATGTCCATATTGTGACTTTAACAGCCATGTACGCCAAAGCATTGACGAAATCGCTTGGCAGAATGCGCTTATTCACGAACTCAAACGAACTTTTAATCTAACAGGGCCAAGGCAATTACAAAGTATTTTTTTTGGCGGTGGCACTCCGTCCTTGATGCATCCCAAAACCGTAGGCGTAATTATTGAGGCTGCCACCACTTTATGGACACCCAGCAAAGATCTAGAAATTACGCTGGAAGCCAATCCAAATTCAGTAGAGGTCACTCGTTTTAAGGAACTGCGACAAAATGGGGTGAATAGAATTTCAGTTGGTATTCAAGCTTTGAATGACCCTGACTTAAAACTTTTAGGTCGTCAGCACAGCGCTGAGGAAGCAATGAAAGCCATTGAAACAGCCATATCAACCTTTGATAGAGTTTCTTTTGATTTGATCTATGCACGTCCAGGACAAACACTAGAAGCTTGGGAACACGAGCTTTCCAACGCACTCGCTTTTGGCACAACCCACTTATCCCTTTATCAGCTTACAATCGAACCGGGAACGGCCTTTGCACCTCTTTTTGCGCGAGGGGATTTGGTTCTGCCCGAAGAAAATCTTTCAGCCGATATGTTTGAATTGACGCAAAGTATCATGGGGAAAAACGGCATGCCGGCCTATGAGATTTCGAATCACGCGAAAGCAGGAGCAGAGTGTCGTCATAACCTTGTTTATTGGCGGTATCAAGATTATGCAGGCGTTGGTCCTGGGGCACACGGAAGGCTATCGTTGAATGAGAAAAAGTATGCAACGCGGCAAAAAAAATCACCAGAGGCTTGGCTAAAAGCAATCGCAGAGCAAGGTCACGGAGACGAGGAAGTTCAGGAACTAAGCGCGTTCGAACAAGATCATGAACGCCTGATGATGGGTCTTCGGTTAACAGAGGGCGTTAATTGCCGTTTGACAAATCTTTCCATTGATCAAACAATTTCGATGAAGGCACTGGATGCCTTAATTGAAGAGGGTTATCTGAAGAAAGAGGACCTTTACCTGATTGCAACAGCCGCAGGTAGGCAGCGGCTTAATGCAGTTTTAGAACATCTGTGGAAATAAACTCTCTGTTTAATTCCCTCAGCTTTTCTGTTATTCAATTCTCTACAACTTAGGCAGCGGTATCTCTTTTTGCTTGGCTAAATGTTTTTATATGTTTCTTTTGAAGCCCGAATTTTCCAGGAACATATGCACATAAGAAGGTTCCATTCTCTTCTTTTAGACATTCTGCTTGGAATGTATAGTCTCCCCAGTTAGATCCTGCGGGTAAAGATGCCTCTCTTAGGTGCTTATAGCAAAGCATGTGGGTTCCTTCTTTAAGAGATTTTATAATTTTTGGGTTAGCCGTTGCTGCCTCTTGACTATCTAGCAATAACTCAACAGACTCTCTCGTTTGTGCTGATAAAACCCCATGATTGCCCTCTTCATCAAAACAAAGGAAGGAACCTGTTCGCTCTAACAAATAAAACTCTTTAATTTTATGAGTTTGGATAACATTTTTAAAATAGTTTTTAAATTTTTCACTGCAAGAAGCTGCTTTTTTCTGGTCTTCAGGATCAAATATTGTCTCAATCTTTTTAGAAAAATCTAAAAAATATGATTCTTGGCATTTTTCAAGCGTTTCCTGAATAACGGGATAAAAGTTATCCTGATGTTTGCGGATATAAGCATCTATCAAACCTTTGTTAAAAGCTTCTATAACGACTGTTTCATCCGCTTCACCCGTCAAAAGGATCTTTTTAATGGATGTGTTTTGAATTTGCCTACAAAATTCAAGACCGTTCATGCCAGGCATATTATAGTCAATGATCACAGTGGAAATCTGATCAAACCGAGCATCATTATAGACCATTTTGTGAATATCCGAAACATTCACAGCTATTCGGTAAGTCTCAAATTCTTCTTCCTCAAGATAGTGGAAGCAATTATAAGTTGACGCCTGCATGCTTATATTTTCGCAGGTAATTTGTAACGCTTTTTGCGAATTTGGTTCAATTATGAATTTTGCAGCATTTCTAGATAGTAAACACTGAAGCTGTCTTAAATAGTTTCTGTCATCATCAACAAGCAAAACCGTGGTTGGATAATAAAAAAATGGCAAGCAGCTCTGCATATAGGCCTCCTTAATGATCTAAACTTGTAAAAATGGGAGGGCTTCATTCAGTATACCCTCAACAATTTAAATTAATTTTATTAATAAAATAATGAATTATTAATTTGGTTTTAAATTTATACCAAACTTTGATTCTATTTTAATACCTATCATATTTTATAGGTGGATATTTATTGGCTCGAAGGCACATATTTATATTAAAATTATCCCTATAATTTATAGATATCTTATTAAAGTCAAGAGAGAAAATATACTTAAAGGGTAGGTGTACTAAAAAGTTATTTGATGGGGACCTTTGCAGATATCGCTTGTAAATAACGAGACTCGTTTAAGACTGTAAAAAACAACACAGGCCAGCGATATAAAATCCTGGCCCGTGTTTTAAAGTATCAGGTTATATTACAAAGCTTATTTTCTTTCAGCTGTAGTTGAAGCTGTAGACAATTCAATTAAGCGAGTATAGGCCACTAAAGGTCTATTATAAAATTTATCAATCCCAGGAGCTGCATGTCTAAGGAAACCACTTAGACCATCAAATTTTTGAAGGATTTGGTCATGCTTACCACCTCTATCTGTAATCATATAAGTTTGATGGGGAACTGTTCTGACTTGTTTTAGAAGAGTTGCATCATTTTCAGGTGGAAGTAAGCTTCCAATACTCTTAGCAAATACTGCCAAATTGTACATACTTTCAAGAATGCTAAGAAGATCCTCTTCGGAAACTGTTTCTTTTAGATACAAATAATGACTTACAAGGCCAAGCGGTTTTCCAATAGGGTCTAATACCTGCGTATCATCCTCTCTACCACCATCTTCTTTTGGCGCTCCATAGGCTCTAGTTCTTGAATCAACAAAGCTTTGGATAATATCTGCATGCTCTACTGGATTGTATCCAGCGCCCACTACAGACCCAAATGAAGGCTGCACACCTTGGCCTATAGCACCTAAAAACTCAGAATCCTCTGTTGACATTTTTTTCCATATGAAAACACTATAAAATGGGTTTGGTGCGGTTCTTTGACTGAGCGGGTTATCTTCTGCGTTTCTTGCAATCGCTCGGCTAAAAAATAATCCTTTAAAATTGTCAGCGTCAGGATGGACTTGCTGAAGTAATGCAAAATCTGACCTTGTGTTACGAAACCCTCTTATATAGAAAGTCGCCGATTCTCCAGAAATCTCACGACTAAAAGTGTCACCAACCGGTTCAAATTTAAATTCTTCTGGCTTTATAGCTCGTGCTCTTACTGTGACGGCTGCAGTCTCTAGGGTATCGGAAACTTCCTCCATTGCAAAAACTTGCTCTAGGCTGCAGATGCTTAAAAACCCAATGATGGGCAATATAATTATTTTCTTAAACATATTTTTTTCTCGCATAAAAGTTAAATACACAGATGTTATGCGCCTCTGTGTCTTCTGTGGTCAACCCTAAAGTAAAATACAATTTTTTTAATGCAAGCCTCTTCAGATTCAGGCAGGATAAGCAAAATTAGAAAAATATAAGGACCCTTATCAATGGCAGCATATCAATACATTTATGTGATGAAGAGCCTTTCAAAAATCTTTCCTGGCGGGCGCGAGATTTTAAAGGACGTTTGGCTTTCTTTTTATCCTGGCGCAAAAATCGGTATTATTGGCCCGAACGGATCTGGTAAATCAACCCTTTTAAAAATCATGGCCGGCCTTGATAAAGAATTTAATGGCGAAGCTTGGGCTGCAGACGGCGTTAAAGTCGGTTACTTATCCCAAGAGCCTGAGCTGGATCCAAATTTAGATGTGGCCGGTAACGTGATGGCTGGCCTATCTGAAATCAAGAGCCTTTTGGATCGATTTGAAGCGCTTAATCTGAAATTCGCTGAACCCATGAGCGATGATGAAATGAATGCCTTGATAGCAGAGCAAGGGGAACTTCAAGAACAAATCGATAACCTAGATGCGTGGGATCTTGATCGTAAAATTGAAATTGCTATGGATGCCCTCAGATGCCCTCCGGGCGATGCTGAAGTCGCTAAATTATCTGGTGGTGAAAAACGCCGTGTGGCTTTGTGCCGTTTGCTTCTTCAAAAACCTGACATGCTTTTATTAGACGAGCCGACCAACCATTTGGACGCTGAATCGGTTGCCTGGCTTGAGCGATACCTAAAGGACTATACAGGAACCGTTGTTCTGATTACCCATGATCGATATTTCTTAGATAATGTTGTTGGTTGGATTCTAGAACTTGACCGAGGTCAAGGAATTCCTTATGAGGGGAATTATTCTAGTTGGCTTGAGCAAAAACAAAAACGACTGTTTACAGAACAAAAACAAGAAACCAATCGTCAAAAGCAGTTGGCACGTGAGTTAGACTGGATCCGTCAATCTCCAAAGGGCCGTCAAAGCAAAAGCAAAGCTCGTATCCAAGCTTATGAATCTTTGTTAAATGACACCCAAGATCAAGGACAGGGCGATGGCGCAATTCATATTCCCCCAGGTCCTCGTTTGGGTGATACTGTCATTCAGGCGGATCACCTTTCAAAAGGATTTGGCGATCGTTTACTGATCGATGATGTTAATTTTAATCTGCCGCGTGGCGGAATTGTTGGAATTATTGGTCCAAATGGCGCCGGTAAAACAACCCTTTTCCGTATGTTAACCGATCAAGAAAAACCCGATCAGGGAACCTTAAAGATTGGTGAAACTGTAGTTATGGGCTATGTCGATCAATCCCGCGATGCTTTAAATTCCAATAAAACCGTTTGGGAAGAAATTTCTGGCGGTCTTGATGAAGTCGCCCTTGGCAAACGTACTATGCCAAGCCGGGCTTATTGTGGGCTATTTAATTTTAAGGGACCAGACCAACAAAAAAAAGTTGGGCAATTGTCGGGTGGAGAACGGAACCGTGTGCACCTTGCCAAGATGTTAAAATCAGGCGCCAATGTTCTGCTGTTGGACGAACCTACGAACGATTTGGACGTTGAAACGTTACGTTCCCTTGAAGAAGGTCTGCTTGATTTTGCAGGCTGTGCCATTGTCATCAGCCACGATCGTTGGTTTTTAGATCGTATTGCAACCCATATTTTAGCTTTTGAAGGTGATAGCCAAGTCGTTTGGTTTGAAGGAAATTATCAGTCTTATGAGGAGGATAAAAAACGTCGCTTAGGTATTAATGCCGACCAACCACATCGCATTAAATATAAGCCATTGGCAAGATAAAAGAGTGGGGGAAGTCAGATCACTTCCCCTGTATATCAGTTTTTCTTAACCCATACACTCCATGGCTGAACACCTAGGCCATCAGCGGCTTGGACATAAGAATAAAACTTATCTAGGAATTTTTGCCTCTCGGTTGCCAGAGAATTACGAAATTTATCTTCAGATTTAGTGTCGTGAAGATTTCTTCCGCCCATCGCAACTTGACGAGCGAGGATATCCTCTTTACCCAGATACTTACCGTTCTTAATCATATCGTACATCGTCATAAAGGTCGAAGTTCTGCCGCTGCCTCCTCTGCAGTGAAAATGAAGCCAGCTTTGTTTCGGTAACGCCCCAACAAAACTAATAAACTGATCTACAATCTCATCGCTGGGACGCATGTGATCACTGACTGCAAAACGCACATATTTAACACCCAACTGCTTAGCAACCGTTTCTTCTGTTTGGACTTGATGGATGACTTCCAGTTCTTTGAGGGCTTTTCCTAAAGCCCCTTTTTTTCCTTTTTCAATTACATAATGAACAAGGGCCACAGGTTCATTTAAAAGCTTTTCTCGTTGATTTTCTTCATCTTGTTCTGTTTCTTTTGTTGATCGACCCCAGCTATTGGAAAAATTAGGACTAAAAAAGGACACGGGGTATCCATTTATAAAAAGATGCGTCTCTTGTCTTAGGTCAACCAAGATGAACTGATCTGGGGTAATGTGTTTGTCGGATACAGTCTCATCAACAATTGTTTTTAATTGTTTAGAAGAAAACTGAGCACTTGCAGATACATTTAATTCAGCAAGGCCTTGGGGATTAAAAGGTTTTGGAACCTTCTCTAAAAATTCATGACTGGTTGATCTAAACCTTCTGGGCTTTCTAGCGTCCAGCTCTGTTTTCTCAGAAGGATCTGAGATTCTTGCATCTGATAAAATTGGTAAATTAGGCTTAAAAAACTGTCCCAAAAAAGGAACACTTACAAACAAAGCTACAATAAAAATGCCGGCTTTGATTTTTAGCTGACGTTTTTTTATTTTTTTCATTAATTTTACTCTTTATTAAAAGAGGGATCTTAAAACGCTTTATCCCCTTTTCATAAGCTATCTTTACACTAATCCCCTATTTATTAACAAAAGATTAACATCCAATAAAAATCACCTAATTCGGATTAAATTCCAATCCCATAAACCGGTCATCAACCCCTTCTAATCCATGAATTTGGCGGATATGATCCAAATGATCAACACTTTGATGACATAGCATATCGCCTACGTATAAGTGCCCCAAGGCATGACACTGACATTTATCACCACATGGGGCTATAACATCGTAAGACATCCTATTGCCTAGTTGCAGACGTGAACCTGCTTTATCAGGCAGAGGATAGTCTGCAGGTTGATTGGATATAAACACAGAAAAGAAACGATCTTGGCATGAAACTTTAGAAAACAAAGGTTCTATACATTGTGATACATCACGCCCTTGAAAAAAATAGTCTCTAAGTCTATTGTGTACTTCTCTCGATAACTGCTGAACTGTAAGTGTTGGCAACTCTTGCTTTTCTAGTTCTATTTCTCTTCTTTTTTCTTCAATATCTCTCAAAGCATCCTCTGTTTCTTTTATTTTTAAAGAAACGTCTTTTCTAGATTTTTTTAAATTACTACTAACTTCTTTTAATCTATCTCTTTTTTTATCAATTTTAATAACTTCACTCTCTATTTGTATTATTCTTTCAGAAACAAAAGTTATAAATTTTTTGTCAATCTCTGGACCCCAAATTGCTTTTAATTCTGGATGGACTTCGGCTACTGTCTGATCCAGCAAGTCCAAAATCTCTCTTTGAAGCTCTTCATCATATATTTCTTCCAATCTTTCTGTGGCACGTACTTTTTCAGCCTTGCCTTCATCCATCCTTTCCAGTAATTCATCTTTCCAATGTGAAAAAAGGTGAGGTATCAACTCCGGATATTCACTGGAAAATGAACGCCCAACAACAGCATCAAACAATAAACCTCTTGCAGCGCATTGGACATCCTGCTCTTCAGGATCTAATTCATCTGGGAATTGAATACTCACCCCCTCAGGAATATGGTACCAATTCGAAGTTTCTTTGATCCATGACTGCAATTTAGTATCCAGATGATCAAAAGGGATATCTTGTTCTAATTGTGACATGAAACCTTCGTAGCGGTGGCCTTTCTCAATTTTCTGTCTTATATGATACTTAATAAAGGGTTTATATTTTTCAAAAGATTGGCTTAAGTCTTGATCTACGCTTTTTGTTAAATACCCACTAAAAGGGTATTCAGCAATATATCGCATAAAAGTTAACAATAAATACCCACCCTCTTTTTTTCGCTCAGACTTGGAAAATGTTAGCCAAATTTTATTTTGAGGACGATCAGAGTCATCAGGATTATCAAATAATTCACCATTAAACCCAATGCCAAGCACAAAAGGAGATTCACCAGTATCTGTTAAGATACCATCCTCAGACGGTCTAAGGGCAGAAATATCGTTTGAAAAACTCCTTAATTCTTTTAGAGCTCCAGAAGCACAATTTAGTAATTCGTCTTTGTTTTTTGCCGCTTTCTCAAGTTGGCCTTTTAATCTACATCCATACCCACCGATAAAGGGTTTATGAAAAACCCTTTCTAAAAGATAACGTTCAAAAGCAGGGATGAATTCATCATACGGATGACTTTGGTCACTACCGTTAGCTAAATATTCATCAAAACGGTCTAAGAACGTACTTATATCCAATGATCTACCAAAATCCACCATTGAATGATAAGCGTCCATGACAATATCGCCGCTTGCACGTACAAATGGATTTGCTATCCATGCTTGATAGGCTGCTGAACGTTTCATTCCGTATCCAAAATTAGGAGCATAAGTACCATCAATTGATTCTGCTGGCATACGGGATCGGCCTTCTTTTGGTTTTTGATGTATTGTATCTAATTGAGATACAGCCCAAATTTTCTGAACAAACTGATGTACGGGGCTGTCTATATATTCCTCATCGAAACTTTCACAAACAATCTTATAGCAAAGCTTTTTATATTGATGACCTTCTAATTTTTCCCAAAAACCACGTAAATGATTCGCTTCAAAAGGGTTTAACTTTCCATATTCAGTTGAAATGTAATCCTCAAATTCTTCCCTTTCCTCCGCATCCCATTGTTTTTGCTCATGAGGAATAAAATTAGACATTTCCTCTAAAGACGCTAGTTCCGGGCGCATGCGCTTTAAAAGATTGAACATATACTGACCACCTTCATTCATCGCTTTATCACGGGCAACTTGAATACTGACTTTAAGATCAAGAAAACGAAAATATTTTTCAGCATATTCTGCATGTCCATCATTCTTTTTAAGCCATTTACGAAGATCGCAAGCCTCTCGAAGTTCATTTGGGTCTACATATTTATCCAAAGGGCTTTTCTTCATGGCTATCGATTTTAATACATCAGCTGCAGAATCCAAAAATCCTGCGTAAGCATTTCTGTCTTCTTCATCTGATTCTTTAGTTTCAATTGTGCCCTTCAAATAGGATAACCATCCATCTAAAGCGCCCTCTAGTATAAATTCCTGAAAGAAATTACCGAAAATAGCCACGCTCGTGTCTGGGGTGACGGGCTCTTCTTCTAGGGGGGAAAAATGCTGTGGACGCGCTCTCATTCCAACGCGAACTGCTGATTCTGCCATTGTTCTATAGTCTGAAGACTTAAGGTTTGAATGAGTGGATTTAGCCCCAGCAACCAATTCAGTCGCATAACCGAATAAAGCCGCAGAATCACCCCTGCCATGCATAACTTCTACAGCTTCTGCCATTTTTGGAAAATCTTCTCCATCGCCTTCAAGTTCAGATGGTGAAGCGGGAGGATTAAAAGCTCTTTCAACGCCCTGCAACAGAGCGTGAATCGTTCTAAAAGTATTAAAAAACTGAATTTTAGCTTTTTCATCAGCCTCCATAGCAGAAGAATTTGATACAAAGCTAATAAAAATCAGCAAGATTAAGGCAAAAAGAGTGGATGTTTTTTTCATAAATTATCTCAGTTTATTCTATATTTATTATTGAGAACTTTAAAGGATGCGCAGTTCTAAAAAAGCACAATCAAAAATGTAATTATACAAAAATTAAGCATTTGTACTTATAATAGCGTAAAAGCGTCTTGTCAACTGCATTTATGAAAAGAATTCTTATCTAAGACTCTAAGACTCTTTTCTTAAGTGCTTCGATAAACAAAGGGTGACAAGATAATGTTGGAACCCGCCCATAAAAGGGAACACCCAGACTTTCAGCAAGATCTCTGTAATCGATATCTAGTTCCACTAACGTTTCTGAATGTTCGGAAACAAAGGAAATCGGCACAACAACAACGGGAATCCTATTCGATGCAGCTCTTTTTATTTCAGCCTCGGTTGTTGGCTGCAACCATTTGAGGGGCCCCACACGGCTTTGATAGCAAACGACATAATCGATCTGACCTTCCAATTTTGCGATAATCGCCTCTGCCGTTTGTTCGGTTTGTTTTTGATAAGGGTCGCCTTCATCAACGATTTTCTGGGGCAAACTGTGCGCAGAAAAAAGAATTCTTGGCGTGCCATGCTTAGCTGCTTGCTTATAGATTGGTGTCAAGGTTTCCACATGGGCCTTTATAAATGATTCATCCAAAGGATAACTTTCAATCTCTCGCACTGGAACCTTGATTTCCTTGGCGACGCGATACCATTCTTTAAAAGACGACTCGGTTGTTGTGGTTGAATAATGTGGATAAAGAGGCAACAATATTAACTCATCGGGATTATAATTCTTAACCTCTTTGACAGTTTCTTCAGTAAAAGGGTGCCAATACCGCATCGATATAAAGGCTTTGTAGTCAGATTTTTGATCCCTTAAGGAATCCTCAAGAGCTTTTGCCTGAGCCACCGTGTTTTCTAAAAGCGGTGATTTCCCGCCCATTTTTTGATAAATCCCGATCGCCTTTTTCGCCCGCGTTTTAGAAACAAACTGAGCCAATAAATAACGAAACGGTTGAGGTAGGCGAATGATTGCTTTATCGGCAAAAAGATTAAAAAGAAAAGGCTGCACAGCTTTTAGCGAATCAGGTCCACCAAGATTAAAAAGGATTACAGCAGTTTTCTTTTTGGAAGAGGTCATGAGTGAGTGTCCTTTTTAATTTTACATTCTCAAGAATGTGTGCTCAAAGGTTCAAGTAACTGTGATAAAGCGTAAAACAATTTCTTTACGGTTACTTGCAGAGCAAGATAATACATTAAAAAATGATTAGCAATCTACCCCCCCCCTCAAAAAGACATCAAAACCACACAAACTGGCGCTGTCACAGAAAGGTTAAAGTGCCTTCCTTGAATACATTGACCCGCCGGAATGCCGGCACCTTCTATCACCCTCAAAATTCCCTCTAACGGACTAACGGAGGATCCTCCATCCTCGGCTTTGCTTTTCAACAGCTGGGCTTGACGCGGCGTGAAAAGCCCCCCATTGGCTTTAGTGCCATTCTCCTTGCCCAGTTGCAGCCAATTTCCAGGCATTTGATCAGTTGGATTGGAAACAACGCCATACCTACCCCCAAATTTAGATGAAGGAATTTTATCGGAGCTAATATATCCCGCCTTAAACAAATGAACCCAAAATCCTCGTTCTTCAGAATCGCCGGCAACAATGCCATCACCGTTACCATTTGCAACGTCACTACCAAAATGATAGCTTGCATGGGGATCATCGCCAGGCAAGGCACCATAAGTTTCGTGATAATGAATCACTGCCGTTTTAAAACGATTAAAATCATTTAAAACTGCCCTGACTTTTGCAGCTTCTAATAAATCTTGACCCTTAAAAACAGCGCCAGCAATAATCCCCATGACCATTAAAACAATAGCAAGCTCAATCATGGTAAATCCCGGCAAATTTTTGGAAAATAATTTCTTAAGCATTTTGGGATTTTTGTCCACACTCGACGATTTTTTTTATAAAGCTTATACTGAAAATACAATCTTAGATATAAAAAATGTATATTTTATGGATAGCTATTATAAAAACAAGATTAAAAAGCTTTCATATCAGAGCTGGCATCGTGGAACCCGTGAATTGGATCTTATTTTAGGAGAATTCTCGGATAAGCACCTTTCTACCTTTTCAGAAAAAGAAGTAGATGAGTACGCGTTAATTTTAAAGGAAAATGATCTGGATCTTTGGCAATGGATCAGTGGCAAGGTTGCTCTTTCTAATGATTCCACTGCCTCTATATTGCAAAAAATCTGCAAATTTTATTCGACAAAATAGAATTAAATATTTATTAAGGACTATTGATGTAGAATGGTTATCATTCATAAAACATAGGTAACGTACATTAATGATTAAAGTTCTTTTCTCGTTTTTGGTTATTGCCTCACTTTTTGCCACCTCTGTTAGGGCAAGGGTGACAGCTGACGTAGAAAAAGAATTTGATAATTTTAAACCTGCTTTTGATCGGCATGTATCAAAATCCGTACAATTTTTAAAAAAATTAACTGATCAAGGCAAATCTGGCGATGTTATTGCTGTTCTTAACAGAGGCAGAGGGGTTCATGGTTTTAGTAAGAAAAACCGTAAATTAACCGATGAGGAAGCAAAAATAGCCTTGAATGCGTTACTTTTTGTCCAAAAAACATCTGCTGCAGATTGTGTGCCATTTCCAGAAGGGATTGATGATGTTGGCCCTGACCCTGTGCAAAACCATAGACATTTTCTCAAAGTTGCCTGGCGTTTGCTTAACCCAAAGCTAGGACATATTGATATAGGAACTAATTTCGTAAGAGATGATAATGCCTTTATAAGTTTTAGGGAATTAATCCGTGCGCAAATGAGATTTGAAAATACAGGACTTCAAACCCATGATAATGGTTACGTTGAGCTTGGTGTATCTTACATTGACAATGGAATTGGAAAAACAAATCAATATGGGGCATTAAACTTAGGGAAAGTTCCTTATTTTCACGCATACAACCCTATAGAATTTGGTGAATATACAGGACTTCTCAATTCAACGCTTCGTCTTAGACTTTCAACCAATTCGATGAGACCCTTATTACCTCGATCAATTCAAAATATGGTTTCAGGAATTTCTGATGATAATCTTGATATCTTTGTTGTTTCTCAAGATTTACCATGGAAACCTGGGGTCGACATTTTGTACCGCCCACAATATTGGCTTGACCCCGAAGCACCTTTTGCAGCACCAGATTACAATCACGCTTTTAATGTTACCTTATGGTCACAGCCAACACCATTTGGAAACACCATCACACGTGAGGAAGGTCCTATTTCAGATAGTGTCAATACCCATACAATGGAAACAGTATATGGTCCAAATCAGATTGTCTCTTCTGGTGACCATCCTTCTGCTGGGGGAGTTTTGAATGCAAAAAGAGGGCAAAATCTTACCCTTTTCACCCTTACCAGAGTAGATAGCGTTGCAGCATACAATCCAGCAATCGGTAACATACAACAAGCTGGCCGTTATGCATTAACGCTTCACTTGATGTTAAATCAGGTCGGAACAACAAAAATGGGACAATTTGCTAAAGCCCTGTCGGGTATGTTTTTGCCTAAAAAAATATACCATCTCAGCGAACAGCTTGACGCAGATCCTGTTCTAAGTCAGCTTTATCGTTTAGGGTTTTAGAGTCCTGCTAATCTTGGGGGCTTGCCTTTATGTCGTTACGCATTCATAATACAGGTAATTTAAAAAGACCGAATTCTCAATAATAGGAAATGGTTTTGTATGCGCTGTTCTTCATTTTGTACAGCTGAAATTTTCAACATCGATGAGCTTGCTAAATATTTCAGAAATCAGGGTTTGGATCCAAAATTCTATGATGATGTTATTCATCTTCACAAAGGTGACGAAGAGGAAATCAAAGAAATCTTCTATTTTCCTTATGGATGCGTAATCTTTTGGGGACTAAGCGAGGAAGAAGAGGAGCAATATCTAGACAATTTAAAGCCTTATGAAATTGGTTCTTTGTCTGAAAAGACTCAGGATGTTTGTCTTTTTGAACGTGGAGAAGAAACAGCGATTAACGAAGAAGACGATCAAATTATTTTAGAATCTGATGATGTCCTGATTAAACTTTCCTTATCGCATGGTCTGTCTCAATCGGTGAAATTGGCTGCCTTTGAAGATTCAATTGGCAAGACCATTGAAAAAACCCGTCATTTACCAGAAGAACTGGCAACCAAAGGGAAAATATCTCTATCACGCAAAAAACTGTCCCAGAAAATTGGCGCTTTGTTTGCTGAACGAAATTCTATTAACCTACACAGTGACATTCTTGATACTCCAGAATTTTTCTGGCGCCGCCCAAGGTATGAACCCTACTATCATATGGCATCAAACTATATGGATATTGCAACCAGATTGGACATTTTAAATCGTCGTCTGGATGTGATTCATGAACTGTATGAAATCCTATCTAACGAACTTAAGCACGCCCATTCGTCCTATTTAGAATGGGTTATTATCTGGTTAATTGTCAGCGAAGTCGTTATGCATTTGCTCAAAGATATTTTTAAATGGGTTTAAGATTTACCACACCCTTCCAGGTTTCAGGTGGTTCGGGGATATTGTAAAAATCTCCATATTGTTTTCCAGCCCCACTGAGTAAAAAGGATGTATCACTGCCAAGGCCAATAAAGGTAAATCCTTCTGATTGGCGGCTTTTGGCCTGGGCTGCATCTGGGCAAAGAGTGCCATAGGGGATGTTTCTGGCTTTACAGGCTTTAACAATTTTTTTAATATTTTCTTGAAACAATCGCTCATCACTCCAGAATTGTGCCTTTAATCCCAAGGACTGATGAAGATCATTA
>Ga0214919_10000950_pt1 | contig 49024 bp, 33 predicted proteins | sample LL1503_MetaG_FD_177994 | JGI IMG/M metagenome (GOLD analysis project Ga0214919, IMG submission 177994) | Freshwater microbial communities from Lake Lanier, Atlanta, Georgia, United States - LL-1503 | ecosystem: Environmental > Aquatic > Freshwater > Lake | place: USA: Georgia | collected...
ACGGTTTTCCTTGCACCAGCGGCTGAACTCATCACTTCCAAACTGCGAGCCCTGGTCCGAGTGGATGATCACCGAACCCTTAGGCCGGCGGCGCCACACCGCCATCGTCAATGCGTCCAGTACCAGCGTGGTTTCCATGCTGCCTCGCATGCTCCAGCCCACGACAGCCCTTGAGTGCAAGTCCAGCACCACAGCTAAATAGAGCCACCCTTCATACGTGCGGATGTACGTGATATCGGTCACCCAAACCTGATCCGCCTCGTCTTGCTGGAATTGGCGCTGCAACTGGTTGGGCGAGACCTGTGAGGGCCGGCCCACCTTGTAGCGAGGCCGCTTGTAGCCCCGCACAGACTTGATTTGAGCCATTCTCATGAGCCTTGCCACCCGGTTCTCGCTGCACTGGACACCGGCCTCCCTCAAATCACAAAAGATTCGGGGGCTGCCATAGATGCCCATGCTCTGCTCATAGAACTCTTTGATCTGCGCTGTCAGGGCTTGGTTCTCCAAGGCCCTTGCCGACAAGGGCTCCAGCAACCAGGCGTAGAAGCCACTGCGGTGAACGTCCAGCACCCGGCACATGCCGCTCAAGGTGAACTCTGCTCGGTGCTCCTGGATAAACGCGTACTTCACTCGGACTGTTTGGCAAAGTACGCGGCGGCCTTTTTTAGGATATCGCGCTCCTCTGTGGTGCGCCTGAGTTCAGCCTTTAAACGGTTGAGCTCGGCCTGCATTGATTTCATGTCATCAATGGCAACTGGCTGATTGGTATCTTTGAATTTCTTGACCCACTTATAAAGAAGCTGATCGCTAATGCCCAACCTCTTGGCAACATCGACGACCGAGTGACCTTTGTCGGTGACTTGGCGCACGGCCTCTTCTTTGAACTCAAGTGTGTATTTGGCTCTTTGCATTTGCATTTCTCCCATTCAGATTTTGACAATAATATTTGTCTACTGAATTGGGGGAATGCCAGCTGCGCGGAAGCGCAAGAAGACATTGCGCACGACAGAGGTAGAGCTAACGTCAGCGGTGGAGATCAGTGCAGACGAGCTACGCGCGATCCGCGAAAAGCTAAATCTGTCTGCTGTTGACCGGTTATCAGCGGTCTAGAAATATGGGCAACGGGGATCGGCATGGACGTTACCATTCCCCTTTTTCGTATTTCCCAACCCACTGAGAACCTATTTAAGGCACAGGTTGCAATACTTCTAAAAGAATGCAAAGAATTGCATGGGCTGGTTTACAAAGAGCAGAGCGGTGTTCTCTACCAGCGGAAAAAATTGTGCAAGCTGATGATTGATGCACTATACCAAGCGTACTGTAGCCAGATACCCAATACGGGTGTAGCCTTGCCACTAAGTCCAAGGTATTACACAAAAAATGACTCTAGCAACACTCTGTCCTTATCGTACAGGGAAGTTAGCCTAATGTTCGATTCACTTAAATCCCTAGGATGGATCAAGGCGGAAAAGGGATATTTACCTGAAGGAGGCAAGGGCGTTCCTACTGCCATGATTGCTGATGGTGAGCTTGCCAAAGTCTTCAAATCAAACTTTGAGCCTTGGCTGCGTGTCTATCCATCCGGTGATCCGTTGATTTTGAAATCACAGAATTCCATAAAGGCTAATCGGGTGAAGTTGCCCATTCCAAATGGGGCTAAGACACGGTTGATGCGTACAAACTTGAACGCGATCAATGACCTATTAAGTCAACAAGCCATCTGTTTGAATTTAACAAACGATCAACTAAAAGCCATGTGTCAAGAAATGGCAGATCGTAATTACAAGATTGACAAATACGACCCTCAGGAGACAAGAAAACCGAGGACTTTGAATTTCAGCCATGTTCACTTACGCCGCATATTTGCTCGTGGACAGATGAACCTTGGTGGAAGGTTCTATGGAGGATGGTGGCAAAACATCCCCAAAGGCTATCGTAGGTACATCACCATTAACGGCTGTCAAACTGTTGAGGTCGATTTCTCAACGTTGCATCCGACCCTGCTTTTTCTGGAAAACAAGCTGGATCCACCAGAGGATTTCTACGATCTTGGGCTTAAGACGGAAGGTAACCCTTTGTTTGAGCCTGACGCGGAGCAATATGAGATAAAACGAAAAATCATCAAGGGGTTCGCAAATGCACTTATCAACGATGAACGCGGGGTTCATAAACTTGATAAAGAGGCTGTCGCAACACTTGGAATGGAGTCGGCAGAACTGAAAGAGTTATTGATTAAGACGCACCCCGTATTTGCAAAGGCGATCAAAAGCGACGCTGGTGTCAGGTATCAGTTCATTGATTCCCGTATTGCAGAGCTAGTAATGATGAAACTGTTGAATCAGAACATAGTCTGCCTATGCGTACATGACTCTTTCATAGTTATTGATGAATTCCAAGGAGAATTAGTTAATGCAATGAAAGAAGCATTTGCGGAAGTAGTTGAAGCAGACGCAACCCTAAAACCGGCTGAGATGCCCATAGACGGGTTTGTAGTACACCATCCGAATATGCAAAAGCTGTCAGATGAACTTCTGTCAGCGTTCAGCAGAGCTTACAACTTGTCGTGGTACAGGCAGAACCTCCAGAAAACCAGTAGAACAAACTCGATCTTTGAGCCAAGGTACAGGCTACCGGAACCCAGCCAGAGCACCCCAAGCGAGGGCCAAGGGCCAGCACGGGAGCAAGACCACTATGTGTAACAAATGTTTCTAGGGAGTCCCTTGGGAACCCGCATGGTTATTGGCTTGTGAGGATTTTGTGCTTGTAAAAAATTATGCACTAAACACCCACACCTCTTGTCAAACCCTGCCCAGCGCAGACCCACCGTACCCGCACCACCCTAATCCAGCTTAGAAGTCCCTGATTTGGGGTACACAGTGTTTCGCTCAATGGGTAGGCTTTTAGATGCATTCTGTAAGGTGGAAACGTTGCCACCTAAGATTAATCCGATTACACGATGAAAAAACCCCACCCCCTTGTGAGGGGTGGGGTTTTGGTTCTTCTTGACACCCTTCACCGAAGTGAAGAGGCGCGCCGAGGGAGATTAGATAATGAAACCGTTGGTCAAAGCACCACCAAAGTCAACCAGCACTCCAACGAATGTTACTTCAGCTGCAGTGATGTTAGCAGTTCCAGCTGCGTGGTCAACTTTAAAAATGGCCAAGTCAGCCGTACCGTCGGTTGCTCCATCGCGAATTGCGATGTATCCGTCGGATGTCGTTGCACTGTTAGTACCTGCACCAACCGTGTTAATTACACCCAAAGCCAATGTTACCCAGGCAGACTGAACAACACCTGCCACAACTGCATTATTTCCAATAGCAGCATTGTGCAAGAGTACAGAACCACCAGCACCAGTAGTAATTGCACCTCCTGCAGTTAGATCAGCCGCTGCAGCTATTGTCAAGTTAGCCAAATTACCACCAGTAAATCCAGTGATGTCGAGATCTAACTTATCTGCACCCGCTGCATTAGTCAAACCATAAATGATGTCGCCTGTAGCTGCAAAAGTTGCTGCAGCTGCACCACCATTGGTCGCACTGATGTCACCCGAAGCAATTACAACTGTATCAGTACCTGCACCGACGTTGATCGTATCTGCACCTGTACCGCCCGTAATGGTGTCGTTTAAGGCGCCAGAAGAGATCGTATCACCTGCAGCAGTGCCAGACAGGACATACTGAATGCGACCTTGATAGTTGGCGATCGTTGGAGTTGTAACTGCAACGCCGTTATTTGTAGTAGAAGCAAAAGACAACACGATGTCACCAGCGTCATTACCCAACACACCAGCGGTCTTGTCCAAGTTCAAGATCAAAGTACTTGTTGTGAATGAACCAACAGAACCGTCGTTAACTGCTCCAGTTGCAGTACCCAGAACTGAGTCCGTGGAGTGCACATAGTTGTTAACGTTGGATGCAGTTACCAGTAGAGTATCAACACCGATATCAAAGCCAGTAATGCTATCTTGACCTGTGTCGTTATCATTGCCAGTTACTGTATTACGTGAAGACTCTGAGCTTGTACCCACAACTGAACGAACGTCCAAAACGTCCGCAGCCGAAGTCGCTGCAGTTTCTGACAAAGTAATAGAGTCATTACCTGCACCACCGCGAACAGTGTCAGCGCCAACACCGGGGTTGATCACGTCATTACCAGTTCCACCAGTAATCGAATCTGCACCCAGTGCTGTCGTGATGGTTGCACCAGTTGTTGCACTTGAGTTAACAACCAGGTTATCAGCATCAGTTGTCATACCGCTGAAGTTGAATGTCACTGTAGAACCCAACAAAGCTACTGTGTTGTTGATTGCACCTGCACCGGTATCAAAGTCAACATCACCACGACCTGTGAAGGTGAATGAACCGGCTTTTCCTGCGGTACCTAATGAACCTCTCAATACTGTTGTTGCACCTGTAGATGTAGCGAATGTACCAGTTGTAATTTCAATTCCTGAAACATCCAACTGAGCCACACCAGCAGCAGCAACATCAGTCGCCAAGGTCACGATACGCCCAGCAACTACAGCCGTACTCTGACCTTGAGTGACAGTTGTATTACCGTCAGTAGAGATCGCACCGCCTTCACCGATGGTGATTGTTGCACTTGTAATGGTTGATGAGCCGAAGTCCAGCTTATCAATATCAAAGTCACCACCACTTGCAGCTGTTGCACTGAAAGTAGAGACCAATGAAGAAGCTGTTGTCAAACCACCAGCTGCAGTGATTTTCAATACGTCATTTGTACCAGCAGACAGACGAACAGTAGATGCTTGTGAAGCGCTTACTGATTGCAGTGTCAAAGCTGTAGCATTTGTTGTTGAAGAACCGCTTGTTGAGATAGTCAAACTGTCGGCTGTGTCAGCTTTTACAACACCCAGTGAGCTATCGATGTTAGCTGCGCCAGAGAATTGTGAAGTTGAGCGTCCAGCAATTGTTAAACCTTGTACACCAGTTACCGTGAATGTATCTGTTGTGGCAGCTGTATCGTAGTCTTCAAGAGTGAGCGCCAATGCTGCTTGTGAGTTGCCAGAAATTGACAAAGATTTTGTCTCAGCCAAGTTGGCGCCTGAAGTAGCTCCATACAAAGTCATTGCAGTGCCATCAAATTTGGTGACACGGACGAAACCGTCGTTAAGATTGTCATCAATTGCCAAGAACAATGTACCCATACCTGTAGAGCCTGTGAGGTCTAAAGTTTGTGGAGTTGTTGCTCCTGAGCCAGACTCAGTGATACGGATGTACGCCGTATCAATACTGGACATTTTTGGAGCAACAGATTCTGTTGTATTGACGAACGTTGCTGTAGCAAGTGAAGTGGCTGTGATTGTGCCTGTGGTTGTTGCCAAACGGTCTGAGCCAGTTCCGCCAACGATGCTGTGGTTGTCAGTCAGTGTTGACAGAGCAATACGGTCATCACCAGCACCAGCATTAACTGTGTCAACACCAGAACCCAAGTCGATCAAGTCGTTACCTGCACCAGCTGTCACGCTGTCGTTACCTGCACCAGCTGTCACGGTGTTGTCACCTTCGCCAGCGTCAATCGTGTCGTTGCCTGTACCGCCGTCAATGATGTCATTGCCTGCGCCAGCTGTGATTGTGTCGTTGCCTGCGCCTGTTGTGATGTTATCAATCCAAGCACTGCCAGTTACGTTGTCATTACCAGAGCCTGTGGTAATTGTGTTCAAAGTCACTGTGCTGGCTGTTGGTGCGCCGCCAGAGCCTTTGACAGTCATAGCAACTGTAGAAGCGCCTGCATTCACGTTGAACACTGTACCTGTGTTAGCGCTTGCATCAAGAGTTGCAAGGCCTGTAGATGTCAAAGCATCAGTCACGGTCAAACCACGTGCACCAGTGACTGTCAATGACTTAGCATCAGTGGCTGTTAGTGTTGTGATGGTGTTTGCGCCGTCGCCACCAGAGGAGATGGTGATTGTGTCTTCGTTGGCTACGCTCACGCCAGTGTAGGTGCCTGATGTTGTTGCGTTCAGGTTAACGGTTGCCACGTCAGCTGCGCCGTTGGTTGCACGTGTAACTGTCAAAGTACCACCGGCTGTAGCTGGTGTTTCGTTAACAACCAAAGCAGCAGTACCAACGTCAGCGATAGTTGCAGAACCTTTAGTGGTAACAGAAGTGAATGTTGAGCTAGGGAACGCTGCAAAAGAGGCAGATCCACCGCTTGCAACTTCAAGCACTTCAAAGCCAGAAACGTTTGCGCCAGCAGCAGTCACGCCTGTAGCAGGCTTGGCAGCAGCGGAGACCACAATTGTGTCTGTACCGTTACCACCAACAACAGTCATCTCTTTGGTCACTGCGCCAACTGTGACACGGTCATCAGCAGTACCGCCTGTGACGGACAACAAGTTGGAAGAACCAGCAGTAACAACCAGGTCGAGAGATCCTGTAGCTTTAGAGCCGTCGATTGTGCCGGCTTCTGTGATGCCAGTTGCACCAGAAGTTGTCAGGCTCAAACGTGCACCAGCTGCACCAGTGATGGTGGCTGTCTTCAATGCTGAGTCTGTAATTGTCAAACGGAAATCATTGCCGTTTGAGCTGTTGCCAGTTGCTGCACCGTTGGAGCTGATGTTCAAAGTCTCAACACCGTTGTATGTCAACGTTGTGCTGACGCTAGAAGCATTGGCATTCAAAGCGATTGCTGCTACGTCTGTTGTGCCTGAAACAGCAGAAGCAATTGGGGAGATAGTTACTGCGTTATTGACAGAAGTCAAATCAACGTTCACAACAGTTTTGGTGTTGCTCAATGTTGTGTCGCCTGTACCGCCAGAGAATGTGGCTTTGGTGACACCATCAAACAATGTGGCATCAAGTGTGTATGCAGCGCCACGGTTGTTTGTGATTGCAACGTTCTCAATGCTCTTTGTAGAGATTTGTGCGCTTGGTGTAGGAGCGTTGGCAGCCACAGCCAATTGCAGTGTGTCGTTACCGATACCGCCGTCCAAAGAGTCACCAGCTGTCAGTGTTGGAGCTGTTGTTGTAGCTGCTGGGTCGCCAGAAGTTGCAACGAAAGTGTCATCACCAGCGCCGCCTGTGAATTTGGAGCCGCTATCCACACTGGTAGTGAGCGGAATAGACTGGGCAGGAACGCTGCCAGGTACTGTAAAGCCCTGAACTGCACCAAACTTAACGTAGTGAGCAATAGCGCCGTTTGAAGCGCTACCACCGAAAGAAGCCAAGTTGTCGTTGACGTACTTGGCAACGTCTGGGTAAGCGGCCAGGTAATCAGCCCACTTGTAAGTTGCCAAAGTTGCATTGCCTGCACGGCCTTCGTTCAAGCCAAATTTGACATAGTGGAACAGCAAGTCGGCTGCATCCAAGTTGGATAAATCCTTGTACTGAGATTGATAATAAGATGGATCGAAGTCTGCATTGGGCTTATAGCCACGAGCTGCACCCACTTGCACAAAGTGCTCAATAGGTGACAGGGTACCTGTGTAGGAGCCCATGTATTTGTCAGCATAGTAGAAAGCATCAAAAGCTTTGTACGTACCTGTCAAGGAAGTTGGAAGCGCATTCAGAGCGGCAGTAAGAGCAGCACCAGTTGCAAAGTACATGTGAATTACCTTTCAGTGTTAAAAAAGAAACTACGTTTCAAGTAGGCACGCATTACCGTGCACAGGTTGGAATTCTATAGGGAACGTGCTGCGTATCAATGATTTCTTTGGGAGTAAGCCTGCAGCGCTATACAGCTTGCTAAATATTTATTTAAAATCAACAACTTACAGTAGATTTTAAATATTTAACCAGAACAACTACACCTTTGGGATTAGTAGTTTGAGTTGTTTTTTTGCAACTCAGCTGTTTTTTTGTGATGTGCTAGGGCTTAAGTACCCCCTGCGCATGCTTAAAAAAGGCTTTTCTATCAGGTGGTAGGTGAACGCAGACATTAGCATGACCAAGGGCAAAACCACCACCAAACCAGTCAGGATGGTATCAAATCTCTCAAGGCCCGTAAAGTACACAACGCCCGCGTGCTTGTTGTAGGCGGCCAGCACCAAATTGTGAAACACATAGGTTGAAAAACTCACTGCACCCAAAGCCGCCAGGCCTTTGTCGATGCTGGCTTTCAGGGCTTCTGGCCCTGGCCAGCGCACTTGCAGGTAAACCCACACAAAACAGCCCCATATTGCGCCCTCTACAAGGGGCCAAACCACCCATACGGGGCTTTTAAGCTCGGCAAAGCCCACCTTGAGGCTAAACAGGTGCAATACCGCCAGCACCAACAGGGCCGCCGGCACAAGCCACAGTGCATGAAAACTTTGTGCTTTGTCACTGTCCTTGGCCAGCCACAGGCGCCCCAACAGCATGCCCACTACAAACTGGTCTAAGCGGCCAAACAAGGTTTCGTAGGCGATGTAACGCACCTCGCCCGACGCAGCAAACACCAAGGCGCGCAGCACAAACAGCAAGCCCAACACACCCCACAAGTAGCGGCTGCCATAGCGCCTGACAAAAAGAATGAGAAAGGGAAACAAGAGGTAAAACTGAAGCTCTACCCAAATGGTCCACATTTGCTGAAAGTAAGGCGACAGCCCAATGGTTTCCGAGCGAAAGGGCATGAGCCAACCCAAGAGCTGCAAAAAGCCGTAGTTGCGGTGGTCGTTGTAGGTGCTAACAAACAGCTGCAAACAAGCCGCCACAATGAGCAAGGGGTAAATGCGAATCGTTCGGTTGCGAATAAAGCCCGCATAGTGAATGTCTTTGTGCCCTGCTATCACTGTAAAAATAAACCCACTGATCACCATGAACAAGGCAATGCCTGTGTGGCCTTCGTCAATGAGGCTAACAAGGGGGTTGCCACTGCGCAAGTCGCCTTGGGTGTGGTGAAAGAAATGAAACAGCACCACCAAGCTTGCAGCCAAAAAACGCAGGTGGTCTAGCCGACTGAGGTAAGGGTGCTGTTGTGTTTGCATGGGGTATGTTATTTTGGGGAGTGCTAGCTGAATGCTGGGACAAGTAGTTCAGGTTTGAATTTTGTGCAAATCAACTTGCCCTGTTTGCCGTATCAGTTCTTGCCACGCACCGGGCTGGCTGGCTTGCAATTGCAACATGGCTTGAGGGGGCTGCGCACTGGGCAAACTGTTAAACCAAGCGTCTAGCGCAAAGCGATGAAAAAATGGGTAGGGCTTGCCCAACGCATACTTTGCCAGCTGCGTTGCCCATGGCTCGGCATGGTCTGCAAATTCAGGAAAAATTTGTTTCAGCTCGGGGGCCGACATGCCAAGGTAGTGGCGCAGTATGTGCGCTCTTTCCCACGCGTCTCGCACAATTACTTCGGGCCGGCCGGCACTGGCGTTCATCAGGCCATCGCGCACTCTGAAGGCGGTTAGGGCCTGCGGCAACACCGCAATTTGGGTGCGTGTGGCCACGCGTATCCACATGTCCAAATCGGGCACCTGCGCCAGCCGAGGGTCGTACAAACCCAGCTGCTGATAAAGCTCGCGCCGAATTAGCACGGTAGGGTGGCACAGTGCGTTGCCTTCGTCAAAAAAATAGCGCAACCATTGGTGGCGGTTTTGGGGTGTGGCCTTGAACGCATCGTGATCGCGGTGCGCGGGGTCTTCAAAAACTTGGCCTTGCTCATTGACAAAAGACGGCAAGCCAAACACGGCGCCCACTTCAGGGTGCGCTTGCAAGTAAGCCACCTGCAACGAAAGTTTGCCAGGCAGAAAATAATCGTCAGAGTTCAGCACGGCCACAAACTTACCGCGTGAGCGCAAAATGGCATCGTTCAGGGCAATGCAGGCGCCGCTGTTTTGGGGCAGCACCTTCAGGTGAATGCGTTTGTCTTGAAGGGCCTGAATGTGTGCCACGGTTTGATCTGTGGAACCATCGTCGGTAATCACAATTTCAAAGTCTTGAAAGTCTTGGCCCAGCACACTTTGCAAACAAGCTTGCACATAGTCTTGGTGCTTGTAGCTGGCCACCACCACACTCACCAAGGGCTTGGCATTGAACCCGAAGTGCCTTAGGAAGTTCATGCAGTTTGAAGGCAATAAACCATGGTGTCGCAAATGCGGTGCACGTCGTCTGCCGTCAAGTTGCCATACAAGGGCAAAGACAACACTTGCGAGGCTATGCGGTGTGCGTTGGGCAGCCGCGAAGGCTGGGCCGAGGGCAAGTGTTTGTAGCAGTCAAAGCTGCTGCACAAGGGGTAGAAGTACTTGCGCGTCACAATGTTGAATGGCTTTAAGCGAACCTGCAAATCGTCTCTTGAGCAACCCGCTTGGGCTTCATCAATGATGGCGATGAGGTACTGCTGGCTTTCGCTGGCGTGGCTGGGTGCTTTTAAAATGCGCACGCCTGGCACCTGGTTCATTCGCGCTTCATAAATGTTGCGCAGCGCTTGGCGTTTTTGCTTTTCTAAATCGACATGCTGCAGCACCAGCAGCCCCAAGGCAGCTTGCAACTCGTTCATCTTGCCATTGATGCCAGGCAGCAAAACTTCTTCTTCGTTTTTAATGCCAAAGTTTTTGAGCAAATCAACTTGTTTTTTAAGGTCGGCATTGGCCACGCACAACGCGCCCCCTTCAGCCGAATGAAACAGCTTGGTGGCATGAAAACTGAGCATGGTGGCATCGCCGTACTGCACAATGGGCTTGCCATGTGTTTCTGTGCCAAAAGCGTGTGCGCCGTCGTAAATGACTTTGAGTGCATGCGCTTGTGCCAAGCTTTGAATGGCGTGTACATCGCAGGGCATGCCGTACACATGCACACCCAAAACAGCAGATGTTTGGGGCGTCAAATTGTCTTCAATGCCATTGGGGTCAATGCACAGGGTGTCAGGGTCAATGTCGGCAAAGACGGGCGTGACGTTGTTCCAAGCCAGCACATGGGTGGTGGCCGCAAAGGTAAAGGGCGTGGTAACGACTTCGCCCTTCACTTGCAGCGCTTGGCAGGCTACCAACAAAGCCAAGGTGCCGTTGTTAAACAGGCTGAGGTGGGGCGCATGCAAGTAATTGCAAAGCGCCAGCTCTAGGGCTTGGTGCTGGGCGGCACCATTGGTGATAAACCCCGATTGCCAAATTTTTTCTAAGCTTTCGGCGTAGTCGGACAGGGGCGGCAGGACAGGACGCGTGACGTAAATAGGCGCGTCAAAGCCCAGTGGCGCTTTGAGAGTGGAATTCATGGGGAAAGTATATTACTTTGCCCTGGCTGGAACACCTACCGCCGTAACGCCCGCGGCCAAAGAGCGGGTCACCACAGCCCCCGCCCCCACCATCACGCCCGCATGAATGTGCACATTGGGCAGCACGATGGCGCCTGCACCCAGCTCGCAATGGCTGGCCACATTCACCCCGCCGCACAAATTCACCCCTGGCCCCAAACTGACATAGTCGCCCAGAACGGTGTCGTGGCTCAGGGTGCACGCCAAATTGATGCTGGCGTGTTGGCCTATTTGCACTTGGTCAGAGACACAGGTTTTGGCAAACACCACACTGCCCTCGCCCACTTGGGCGGTTTTAACGGCCCAGGCCAAAGGATGGACCAGTGTGGCAAATTGGGTACGCGGGTTGGCGGCCAGCATTCGCTCTGCAATTTGGCGGCGCAATTGGGGGTTGCCCACCGCCACCACACCCCACACATCAGCTTGGGCAGCCCACCATTCCAGCCCACCCAACAAGGGGGCAGGAAGGGTTTTGGGGTGCTGCGTGGTAGCGTCTTTGTCGACCAAAAAACCCTGCAAAGCCCAAGTACCAGGTTGGTGAGCTTCAATGTCGGCCACCAATTGGGCCACCTCGCGGGCATGCCCCCCAATTCCCCAAATGACGATGGATTTCATGTTGCTGCCTTTCTGAGAATGGCTTGTCGACTTGCAATTTGCTTTTCGGGTGCGTACAAGTTTTGCGTCAGCAACTGGCCTTGCGTAGCCACCTGGCTTAGCAGGTCTGGGTGCAAGACCAAGTGCCTGATGATTTGCTCAATTTGAAGGGCTACTGGCTCAGCTTGGGCATCTTGGGCATCTTGCCCTTCATGTTGCAACAAGAAGATGGAGGCTTGGTCTGTGTAGCTCGGATTTTGCTGCAGGGCATCGGTGGCCAGCATGGCCACTTGGCACAAAGCGGCCTCTACGCAGGCCCCGGTGGGAAAGCCATCAAAATTGCCAGCATGCAACAGGCCGGGCCGGTTGGGCGACACAATGATGTCCATCTGAGCAAAGAACTCTCTGAGCTGGGTGGTGGACAAGCGGCCGTGGTACTGAATGCTGCTGCCAAGGCCAGGCACCTGGTAGTCAGCGGGGCTGTAGCCACCGCCCACCAAGTGCATGCGCAACTGGGGCACATTGTGCAAGCCTTGCATGGCTTGCACAAAATCTGGAAAACCTTTGTTGGCAGCGCCAGCCATGTAGTTTTCTGCCACAAAACACACATCCAATGTTTCTTTGCCAAAACCATAGCGAGGGCCGTGCTGCGTTAACTCGGCATTGAAATAATCGGGGTTGGCCACCACGCCTTGAATGAGGTGCACAGGCGGCAAGCGAAGGCCATGCACACTGGCCAGTTGGTCCAGGTAGTTTTGCACCACGGGCTGGGTCGTGATGATGGCTTTGAGCAAGGGACTGGCCAACACGCGCAGCAGTTTTTGATCACTCGCTGCTTCGTTCAAACCCAAACCACCGCCGGGGTAAAGGTTGAGCACAAAGGGGATTTCAAAACGCTTTAAGTCATCCAGGTACTGGTGGGCATTGTTTAAGAAAGTGATGTAGGCTAATTGGGCTCCCTGCAAGCGCGATGGCACATAGTGGCCAATGCGTGACGAAAGCTCCGGGTAAAGCGCACGGTAAGCACTGAAGTGCTCTGAAAATTCGGCCAAGCTCGACATGATTTGCATTTGCGGAAAGCTTTGCAAATGCGCGTTGTATTCGGCCACTCTAAAACCAGTGAGCAAATTGGGAAAGAAATCATCCAAAATAAACCAAGGCGCCTGCGCAACAATGCGCACTTGCTGTGGGGGCTCGACCATGTCGCTCAGTGGAAACTGCTGCCTCTGAACCACATTGAGGGTGGCCAAATGATCTTCCCAACAATGAAACACGACGTCGCTGTAGTGTTGCACATCGCCAACGCTGGCCACCAGCAACGTGAGGGCGTAGTCGCCGGCGTGCCATTCCACCTTGAGTTCAAACGAAGCTTCAAAGCTTTCGCCAGCTTGCCAATGCCGCTGGTACAACAAGGGCTCACACGCAGTGTGGCCGCCCACCACATTTTGGTTTTGCTTGTTTTTAATGTGGTACGACAGCACCAACTGTTGGCAAGGCTGTTTCACTCTGGCTAGCACTTTGAGCTGCAGGGTGTCGCCATACTGCGCACGGGCTTGGGTGGCCAGCAGGCCATCGGCACCCCAATGCGCTGACACAACTTCTACAGCGCCGGTGCCTATTGCAGGCTTTGCATCTTCAGTCACTTCTGCCACTTCGGCAAGGCTGTCTTGGGCTGCATGGTCTTGCGAAAGGTTGGCGCGCATGACCCAGTCTTGGTCATAGGCCCGCGTGACGCTGGCCGTGTCGCCCAGCATTTTGACTTGGCCTTTTTCAAGCCAAAGCGTTCGTTGGCAAAGCGCTTTGATGGCACTGACATCGTGGCTGGTAAACAGCAAGGCCACGCCGTCGTCTAGCATGCGGCGCATGCGGCTCATGCACTTGAATTGGAAGAGTGCATCTCCCACGGCCAGGGCTTCGTCCACGATTAAAATTTGGGGGTCGACATGCACGGCCACCGCAAAAGCCACGCGCACATACATGCCGCTTGAGTAGGTTTTAACCGGCCGGTCAATGAATTCGCCAATGTCGGCAAAGGCAATGATGTCCTCGGTGCGTGCTTCAATTTGTGCGGGCGTTAAGCCCAAAATGGCTGCGTTGATGACCAAGTTTTCACGGCCGGTATATTCTGGATTAAAGCCAGCACCCAGCTCCAGCAAGGCCGAGATGCGGCCTTTGACTTGCACTTGCCCCTGGGTAGGTTCTAGCGTGCCGCACAATAGTTGAAGCAACGTTGATTTGCCTGCGCCGTTGGCACCAATGATGCCCATGGTTTCGCCGCACTGCAGCTGAAAACTGACATCTTTCAGCGCATTAAATTCTCGGTAATATGTACGCCGAGATCCGGCCAAGGACTGCAGCAATCGGTGGTGCGGCTGATCGTAAAGCCTGTAGGTTTTGGACACATTTTCTGCGCGAATGACCCACGGGAGTTGGTTAGATGACATCGGCAAATCCTCTGCGGGTTTTGCGAAAGACCCAGGCGCCCAAGATCAAAAACACAAACGACGCCGCGGCATGGCCCAAGAGCAAATAGGCATCGGGCAAAGGAGAATCAGAGAAGAGCGCACGCGAGGTTTCAACGGGAACAGTGAGGGGGTTGAACAGCAACGCTGTTTGAAGAGCTTGCGGTGCGCTGGCCAAGGGGTAAAACACGGGCGCCATGAAAAGCAAGAACGTTGACACAAAACCAGTGATCTGCGCAATGTCGCGCAAATAAACTGTGAGTGCCGATAAAAGCAAACACAGCCCAAGGCTGAACACCAGCAAAGATAGCCAGCTTAAAGGCCACGCCAGCAAAGCCCAAGAAAAACCATGCAGCCAAAAATGTGCCACAAACAAAATGCCCGAAGCCAACAAAAACTGAACAAAGGCTGCGCCCACCACCGTGAAAGGCAGAAGGTGCAAAGGAAACACCACGCGCTTGACGTAGCTTGGCTGGGTGGTAATGGCCAACGGTGCGCGCGACAAACACTCGGCCAACAAAGCATGCAAATTAAGCCCTGCAAACAAGGTGAGTGCAATGTTGCCACCTTCAAGGCTGAAGAAATTTTGGCGAACAGGCTGGTTGATGTAGCCAAACACAAAGTAATAAATGGCCAACATGCTGCAAGGCAACAACAAGGACCACAGCAGGCCCGCCGAAGAACCCCGATACCGACTGCTTAGCTCTCGCTGAACAAGCGTTTTGAGCAAAAACCGATGCCCCACTAAATTTCGAAGGGCCGCACTAACTCGCAAGACGACGTTCAAGGCTTGCTCTCATCAAGAGAAGGCGGCGCCTCGTCGATTTCTGCAATGCGGTAACCCATTCCAGTGAGCTTGACCAAGGCCTCGGTTCTGTTGGTAACCCCCAAGGTGCGCAAAATACCGCGAATGTGAATTTTGACGGTGGCTTCGGCCAAATCAATTTGACGCGAAATGAGCTTGTTAGGAAGGCCCTTGAGCAACAAGCGAAGCACATCCAGCTGGCGGTTGGTTAGCCCCAATGACTCAAGCTCAAGAGCGGCCTTGGGTGTGGGCAAAGTCGCTGGCTTGGGCGCACTTTTGAGCAGGGCTTCGGGCGGAATGTAAACGCCACCTGCCAAGACCAGCCGAATGGCAGAAATAAGCACTTGGTTGAGTGAATTTTTGGGCATGAAGCCGCTGGCACCCCACTGCAGGGCCTGCGATACCGTGTTGGAATCATGGTCTGCAGAGAGCATGATGATGGGCATTGCAGGGCGCTCTTTGACAATGCGCTTAAGCAACTCCAGGCCGCTAAGGCCTGGCAGTTGAATGTCTAGAAGGACCAAGTTGACATCGGGGTGTTGTTTGAGGCATTGCCAAATGCTGGTTTCGTCCCAGGCCTCCAGACATTGCGCCTGCAGGTCGGACTGCCCCAAGATGGCTTTAAGCCCCTCACGAACCAAGCCGTGATCGTCAACGATTAGCAGTTTCAAGGCGGTTCCAATGGTAGAAGTTCTAGCCGGCGATTTTATCACCCAGCCTTTGAACTAGCCAACTGCGCCAATGACCACGGCAGCCTCTATGGCTACACCCTGAGTGGTAAAGGCAATGCGCCCCTCGTCTGCGCCGTAGATGAGATAGTGCGCTAGAGCACCATTGACTCGGCTGCCTAAAAACGCCGACAAGTTGCTGTCAACATAGGCTGCAACATCTGGGTTGCTGGCCAAGTAGCGCGCGCCATCGTACTGATCCCAAACGGCCGAGGCACTGCGTCCCTCCCAAACACCGTACAAGTTGTAATGTTGAAACAAGGTGGCTGCATCCAGTTGCGCATTTTTGAGATCGGGCCACCGTGCGGCATAAAAAACGGGATCAAACCAAGCGTTGGGCTGGAAGCCCAATGAAGCGCCCGTGCTGATGTAGTGATTGAATGCGGATTGCAAGCTGACACTGCTGGCAAGTTGGGGGTGGCTTAGCAGGTAAAACGAGGCATCAAACAAAAAACTGTTGTTTTGATTCCATGCAGGCGCGGCTGTGAGCTTGGGGTTGAACAGGTCAAATGTTAAATTGCCAAATTGAATTTTTTCAATGTTTCTAAGGCTGTCTACCCCAAAGCGTGAGGACTTGCCGTCGGTCACAGTTGCAGTTTTGTTGAACCGGTTAATTTTGATGCTGAAGTCGCCTAGGCTGGCATCGTAGATGGCCGTGTCGATGCCATCGCCACCGTCAATTTGATCGTTGCCATAGCCGCCGCTTAGGCCATTGTTGGCTGTGTTGCCTATCAGGGTGTCGTTGCCAGTGCCGCCCTCTGCGTTTTCAATGATGCAGTTGAAGGCGATAGCAAGATTTTGAAGTGCATCGTAGGTAGGGGTTGGGGGCGGCGTTTCCCATCGGTAACCGGCAGTAGCGTCCGACAGTGTGGTGGCGATATTTGAAAAGCGGCCTGGCGTGAGGTCAATCAGGCAAGGCCTTGAAAAATTGGCCACTGAAATGGTGTCGTTGCCACCGCCATCCCAGATGGTCTTGAAAAACGGCACTTTAGGATCAAATGTATATTTTGTGTCGTCTGCGTTGTAGGCCATATTGGCGCCGTACAAATATTGAATGGCAGCAATGTCGAGCAACATGGGTGTTTCGGGGTAGACCGAAAAAGAGCTCCAAGATGTTGAGCCGTTGGCATTGCTCACCAGCTTCACAAACAGGTTGTTGGTAGGGTTGGCATACGACATCAGGGTGTAGAAGCCATTGCTGACATTGGCGGGCAATGTCACATCACCTTCAAAAGGATGCTTCAGCCCCAATGCATGGCCCACTTCGTGCACCAGCGCCTCGAAGTTGAATGAACTGGGGCCCCAATTGGCACTGCTAGCTTGTGTGGCATTGATCCAAATGTCACCGCCATTGGGCCAATAAGAATTGGGGTAAATGGCATACCCCCAAGAGCTTGCCAAGCTGCTTGCAGAGGAAAATGCAACCCGAATGTCGCCTGCCGACACGGCGTTGTCGGGCACTTGACTGAAACTGAGGTTGGCCACATTGGCCCAGGTTTGAAGCGCTTGTTCAAAGGCCAGTTTTTGCAGGGCATTCAGGCCGAAGTGCTGCGTGGCGGATGGCTCGTTGTTGTTGGAATAGGGGGCACCGCTGTAGCCTTCAAACAATGCCGTGTCGCCAGTGCTCCAAGGAAAACTGTAGGTGAGTGCTGCGCTGGTTCCAGCAGGGCCACCCCATTTGATACCCCCCAGCAATGCATCAATTTGAGCATTGCCGCTGGGGTTTGTATTTCTGGTTTGAGGCAAGACAAAGGGCGTGTTCATAATCAAGCCACAAAGGGCAGCGGCGTTGAGGCCGCTTTATACAGTGGTTTGACCGATCAGGCTGTGAATGGTGCTGATCAAGACATTGGGTTTGACGGGTTTGTACAGCACTTGAACATGGCTCTCTGAGTGCCTTTGCAATGAAGTGTCTTCGGTGTCACCTGTAATGAGCAAAGTGGGTATGGGATGGGACAGCAGTTGGGCAATTTCGCGCGACAACTCCAAGCCGTTGTGAGAGCCGCCCAAACGGTGGTCGGTGATGATCAGGTCTGGTCGATGCTCTGGGGTTTTCACATGCGCAATGGCCAACTCGGCTTGCTCAAACACATCAACATGGGCTCCCCACATGGCCAACAAGCCCTGAAAACTTTGACGCACCAACTCGTCATCTTCTACAACCAAAATTCGAAGGCCCTTTAGTTGCAAAGAGGGGTTGTTGCTGGCTTTGGCCGTGTCGGAAACAGTTTGGACTTGGGTGTCGCTTAACTCAATTCGGGGGATGTACACGCTGAAAGTTGCGCCCTGACCTAATTCCGATCTGACTTCCACGCGGTGCGACAACAAATGCATGAGTCGCTTCACAATGGCCAAACCTAAACCAAGTCCTTGGCTTCTGTCGCGCTGTGGATTGTTGAGTTGGACAAACTCTTGGAAAATGTTGTCTTGTTCTTCAGGTGAAATGCCTGGCCCGTTGTCGCGCACCTGAACCAACCATTCTGGTCCGCGAGCACGAACCGCCACGTACACCACACCGCCTGGCGGGGTATAGCGAACAGCATTTGACACAAAATTGCTTAGGATACGCTCAAGCAACATGGGGTCGGAATGGGTGCAAGCCTTGGTGGGGCGAATGATCAAGTCGAGCCCCTTTTCTTCCGCCAAACTTTGGTAGGTGTTTTGTAAATTGTTCATGATCCGGGTGAGGGCAAAGTCCTCTTCGTGAATCTGAACACCACCGCCATCTAGGCGGGATATGTCGAGCAAAGAATTGAGCAAGTCGCTCAAGGCCGATGTGCCATTTTCAATTCGGCCAATGATGGCTGATTGTGCGGCGGGGTCTTTCTCAAACTGTGCCGCTGAAACCAACAAGCTGATGGCGTGAATAGGTTGACGCAAGTCATGGCTGGCAGCAGCCAGAAACCTTGATTTGGCGTTGTTAGACATTTCAGCGGCGTCCTTTTGCTCACGCAAGGCTTGCGTGGCCGCCAAGACTTGGCTTTCTAAATATTTTTGCGAAAACTCCAACCGCTCTGCCATGAGGTTAAGGTCGCGCGCGAGTTGGTCAAAGACTTTGATGTCATTGGTGCCCATGCGCAACCTGACATTTGTGTCACCTGCACCAATTTTTTTGGCGGCGTTGGCCACCAATTGAAAACTGCGCTCAAGTTGCGAGCTGAACCGATTGACCACTCGCCAAGCGATGTACAACAAGCCCGCCAAAATAAACAACACGCCAATTAGAAATTTGATGAGCTCTGTATAGACCGTGTCTAAGGAAACTTCAACCACTGCATAGCCAGAAATGGGGCTGAGTTTGCTGCCATTCTTGGGTTGATCTTCCAAATCGAGACCCACAGAGTTGATGGGTTGGATGTACCTCAGGAGACGGTCAGATTCAATTGCCAAAGAAGGTTGGCCAGAATTGGCCACCAACCTCAATTGGTTTGACAAATTGGCACCTTGCTCCTTAGACATGCTGCCTTCACTTTCACTGGATGCGAGAGCTTGCAAGCTGGCATCGTACACACCAGCCAGCATGACTTCTGGTTCCTTGACCACCGAGGCTGTGATGTTCTGAAGCACCAAATTATTTTGCGCAAAAATGGCGTAATCGGATGCTACAGCCATTTGGCGAGCCAACAATTGAGCACGCTGTTCCAACTGAGAGCTAAGGTCTGTGTATCTTTGGGCCAATGCATAGCTCATCCAAATGAGCGCAAACACAATGAGCGGCAACATGGACATTGACAACAAACGCCAACGCAGGCTGCTCATGAGCAATTCATAAGTTCGCCGTAATTTTTGAAGGACTCGTCTGTTCATTGGCGTCTCAGTCCGCCTTGATCAATCGTTGTTCTAGTTGTCGCGCATCGACTGAAGGCAAGCCAAAAGATCTCAAGACAGCGGCGTTGACACTGACAGAAAAATACCGGGGAAGTTTGGGCGCAGGCAGGTTGTTGGTTCTTTGATAGGCATTGATCACTTGCCCCGTTTCGAGGCCAATTTGACTTGGGGAGCTGAACACAGCAGCCAATGCACCCGCCTTGACATAATTGGCAGAGTACCCAATGACTGGTACTTGGCATTTGAACGCGGTGATTAAGACGTTTTGTGCCGTCGATGCATTGATGACAACGGGATCGGGTACGGCCAAGAAAACATCAGAATCGGACAAAACCGATTTGAGAACGGCATACAGCTCGGTATCGCGTTGCGCAAATTCTGCTTGCAGAAAAAGTCCTTTGTCACGCGCCAAAATTCGAAGCGGCTCTTTCTCTTTCATAGACACATTGCCCAACACAGCGCCTACTTTCTTGGCCTGCGGCAGCAACAGGCGAATGAGCTCGAGTTGTCGGACAGGGGATGTGTCTAGAAAAATGGCTGAGACTTTGCGGTTGTCTTTTTTTCCAGCCATGAGCGCTTCAAAGGCAATTTTGGGAATGAGGACACACAGAATAGGCGTGTTGGTATCTGTGGCTTGTAGCGCAGCATTGGCGGCGTCAACGCCTACCGCCACAATCAAATTGCTAGACTCTGCGGGTTTCCAAGCTGTGTCGTTTGCGTTGAGGTATTGCACACGCAATTCAGTGCCGCGCAAGAGTTCAGACTTCAAACTGTCAATCACTTCGTCGTAGGCACCTCCGGCGCGACTGGCAAGCACCTGCACGTTATAGGCCCAGGCCGAAGAGGGAAACACAGCGCCCATCACGAGGCACAGCCAAAGGCTGAAGCACTGCAGAAAGACGCGCCACTTGATTTGCATCATGCGCCTGACGTGAATGTCGGGTTAGTGCTCAATTTGCACTCCAAGCCACACGGTGCGCGGCAGGTATTGCAATTCACGGTACTCTACAAACTTGCCCATAGAGCGGCGCCATGTGAGGCTGGTCTTGATGGACGCTTGTTCCAACTTGAAGGTTTTCTGCAAAGAAACTGCCGCTATTTTTTGATCCTCTGCTGAAGTGGCTTCACCCAGCCAAGTCATGGGTTTCGTTTTGAAATAGGACGTATAAAAGCTGAGACCGTTGTCGGTTTGATGCATCCAGACCACACTGCTAGAACTTCGCGGCACACTGAGTTGGACGGCAGGTTTGGCACTGACTGTTCTTGCACGATATTCGCTGAAGGACAAAGTTGAGCCTGCAAAAGGTTTGAGACTGAGTTGGTACTCAGCGCCTCGCTGAGTGGCCGAGGCATTGTTTCTCAGGTCATAGGCCAAGGCATTCTTGGTTTCACTGTTGGGCAGCAGGTAAAGCTCACCGGTAATTAAGCGCGTTAACTCCTCTTGGAAAAGGCGGACATCAAGCGACATGTTGAGGGGCCTTAGTTGACCTTGATAAACCAAGTCTGCTGCCTTCACATGCTCTGGTACCAGACCGCCCCGCGACAAATATTTGATGTAGAGCGTTTGCCCCAGCTCATCCCGAATGCGCCAGTCCGATTTTTGCTCAAACAAACTTGGGGTGCGAAACGCCGATGAATAACCAGCCTTCAACACATGGTCCGGGGAAGGTTTCCAATTGACTGAAAAGCGCGGCGCAAATTGTTGAGGCGAAAAAAGGTCTTGCTCTAACAGGCCGCCAGCATTGAAGGTCCAGCTTGGAAGGGGCTTCCATTCTTGGTTGTAATACACCCGCCAAGCTGCATTTTTTTGATGTGCGTCTGTTGCAAACAACTCCATCGACTGAACCTGATCGCGGTGGTATTCACCGCCCCAAGAGGCGCGCAAGGAATTGCTTAGGCTGTTGTAGTGCTGGTATTCCAAAGAGTACCGATTGGCTTTTCTGTTCTTCAGAATTTCTAGCTCGCCGCCAGACAAAAGGGGAATCAGGTAGGCATCGCGCCCACCATCGTGCGTCCAGGACGCTGAGACGCTCCATTCTTGACTGTCGTCTACCAAGTTCTTGAATTTAAGGTGCGCGAATGAAGTTGAATTATTTTCGTTGCGAATGGGGTCGGCAATGGAGTCGGGGCCACCGACCCCAAACTTTCCTTGATTGGTTCCGGCCAAAAACATGATGGATTCGTTGGACGATTTTTGAAAGTCAGCTCTGAAGTCAATGCTGTCTTTGCGATAACTGTCAACTCGGTTGGTCAGGCCTTGGTCGCCTTGTTGGCTGACCACAGCACGCCACTGCAAATCTTCATTGCTACGACCCAAGCGAAACGACCGATCGGCAATGCCGTTGTTGCCTTTGAGAACTTGCACTGACAAGCCTGCTGCCTGAATGGCCGCGCGGGTGTAGATTTGAACGACCCCCAAAAACGCGTTGGCTCCATAGGCCGCTGAATTTGATCCACGATGGATTTCGATGCGTTCAATTTCATCTAGGGGTACCGTGACAGCACTCCAATCGACACCCCCGAACAAATAAGGTGCGTACAAGGAACGCCCATCGACAAACACTTGCATGCGCTGAGAAATTTGGCCAGAAAAACCATGGTAGGCCACCACGGGTCGGCCGCCCGCATTCAGACCTACTTGCATGCCTGGCACACCCACAAACAATTCACTCAGGCTTCTGGCGCCGCTGGCCTTTATGTAGTCTCTGTCAATGACGGTGTTGGCACCGGAAGTATCTTGTGGATGCTGGGGAAGCCTTGAGGCGGCAAAAACCTGCGGTATTTCGCGCAGGTACTCTTGCTCAGAGAACAGGCCATTGGCCACTTGCGCTTGCAGCGAGCCCATGCACAAAGCAGCGCACAAAGTCAACAAACTCCCAAGAGGAGATCTGAGAGGGGTGGGCGAAATGGGCTGCTTCATATTAAGGTGCTATTTCGGTGGGGCGGGCAAATGGCGAATCTACCGTTCTTTGGCGTGCTTTGGAACTCCACTCATTGACCCAGTCTTTTTGACTTTGTCTTTTCACGGAAGCATCTGGCGAACCGATGCCTTTTGCCAACCGTGTATCAATTAGATGATAGCCATTTGCCAAAGTAGCGCAACCCAAAACACGTTCGATGGCGTGCGCCAAGGTGCCATCGATTTGCCCAGTTTCTACTTCAAAAGCATCCTGTTGGATGGAGGGGCAATGCAGCAAACTTTGAACCGCACTGGGCTTGAACCAAAACATGGTTCCAGCCGCAAACCATGGCTTGGTTTCATTCAGCCATTGGGTGCTTTCACCCAACTCATCAACCATTTTTTCTACCCACTTTTGGTTGGAACCAATGTAGCGCTGAATGTTCAATACATTGCCTTCTGGCGCAATGAGGCCTAGGGAAGGGTATTCGGTCAGACTGCTGATCATGTGCTTCAAATCTGGGCCTTGAGGCAAGAGTTGTGCAATGAGGGTTTGGCGCCAAAGATCACCATCGATTCGGTGCAAAGATTTCTTGGAATGAAGCTTGAGCACTGCTTCATATTGCCGGTGAATCAGAAGGGGCAACAAGGCCATGAAGGGTCGAATATCTCTGCCTTTGTTCTCTACTGCGTATATTTCAGCATTTGGAAAAACGGCTTTTGCTTGCGCAGACACACGCTCAAATTTATCTTGGGTGGTGGTGATGAGCAAATCAAAGGGCTCTTTCATGACCACCAATGCTTGCGCAATGTCTGGCCAAGTTTCTTCGTAATAGATGTGGGCCATGACGGCCACTTTGGCCTTGGTTGTTGAGTCTGCAGCAGGTATGGCGTAACTTAATTTTGGTATGAGGTTTGTGCATTTTTTTTGTGCCTGATGGGCCACTTGCTCCAGCCAAGCAAATCCAAAATGACGGTCAGGCTCTAAATGCGCACCTTCTGCCCATTCGTTCCAAGCATTGATGAAAACAAAGTTGTCTGAACTTGCCTGTCTTTCGCGGGCAAAACTGGCGCATGTAGCAAGCCATTCGCCAAACTGGGCTGGACTGACTTCTGCAAAAGAATAGCCAGCGCCTGGCCTTCTGGCTTCATTGTCCCAAGAGGGGAATGCGCAGCGATACAGAGGATAGGGCTGCGCATCTCGGGTCATGGACTCGCCCACGGCTGTGGCATAAAGCCAAGTTTTTCCGGCAAATTCTGGGTTCCAAAATCCGTGCTGGGGCGGCGTGTCTTCGATGCGGTCGTTTATTTTGTGGGGTGGAAACTCGACAGCGGCATCAAAGCCCAAAGGGCGCGGGTCAATGAGCCCGAAGGTTTGAGCACAGACCAACCAAAGGCCCGGAAAACCGGCTTTGATGACCTCTTCACGCCAAGCCAGAACCACTTTTTCAAGATCGGGAATTAAGAGCGGCCTGTAAATGACCACCATCGGTTTGCCATTCACCTTGATGTAGCGCGGGTCTTGAATGATGGGAAGGATGTCGTGAATGAATTCCAGACACTTGGCGTGCGAATAACTTTGCCGCAAGATGACATCTGACTCTAGGCCATCCCAACGCCGCGTCCAATTTTCATTGGCCCAGCAAATACTGAAGGGCAAGTCCATGTCGGCGTTGGCCAAATACTGCTGCAATGGCAGGTCCATGACTTTCTGGCCATCAAACCAATAGTAATGAAAACAAAAGCCATGGATGCCATAGGACTTGGCCAAGTCAATTTGCTGCCGCATGACATCTGCCACCCTTAAGTCGTAATGACCTAAATCGGCGGGCAGATGGGGCTGGTAATGGCCTTTATATTGAGGTAAAGCTTTGGTGGTGTTGGTCCACTCGGTAAAGCCCTCGCCCCATGCTTGGTTGTTGACCTCGAAGGGGTGAAACTGGGGCAGATAGTAGGCCAGAAATTTGGGCGTTGACCCTTGGCTAGAGCCAAGTGGCTCTGAACGCGTTCTGGGTTTGTAATACTCGGGGTGCGGCGATTGATTCAACCGAAGGTCTTGAATGTAGTGAAGCGGTGTGTCTAGCTGCGCAGGCTGACCTGGCACGGGTCCAGAATCTGGCATGGACAAGACCATGGGTCTGCTTGGCCAAACTCTGCGCTTGATGCCGTTGTAAAGCCATGTGTAAAAGGTGCCGTTGTCTATCTTTTGCTGAATACGGGCCCTCACTTCGCGGCGATAAACAGGGTCATGTGCAGCCCGAAAGAGGACTCTGATAATTCTTCGAATGGTCATGTGGGTTATTTTAAGAGACCCAAGAGCTTCTTAACACCATTGAAATTTCGGGACAAAAACTGGGCAAATTGGTAAGAACGTGAATTTAAGATGTTTGCCAGATGATGTTCTTGCGCTGAAATTTGCAAAAGCAAGGTGTTTTGCGTCTGATTCAATGTATCGATTTGGGCTTGGTATTGGCTTTGCAATGCCGTTAAATTTGCCTGATGCAGTGCTTGTTCATCGGCTTGAGCTTTTTGATAGCGCGCCAGCTGTTGGGAGAATGCTTGTTCGTGTTGGGCTTGAAAATCAGAGATGGCTTTTTGGTAACGCTGCTGCTCTTGTGAAAATGCTTGCTCGTGTTGGGTTTGAAAATCAGAGATGGCTTTTTGGTAACGCTGCTGCTCTTGTGAAAATGCTTGTTCGTGTTGGGCTTGTAGGTCTTGCAACATTTTGTGTATGTGCAGGTCGTAGCCTTCTCGAAGCTTTTGAACTACGCGGGCCTGATGCTCATGCCGAATAGATCGCATGTTGATTTGCATTTGCCTTAGCAGCTTGGCAAGTAAGGGCTCGTTCTTTGGTACAAAGCTTTGCAAAATCAGTTTGAGCTCTAGGCGAGCCTTGAGCGTATTTTGCGTAATGGTGTTGCCATCGTGAATTCGATACGACAACAAGGATTGCTGCCCCACACACTCAATAGCATGTCCTTGGTGCAGCACCCTGGCCATCAAGTCCCAGTCGTGGTTGTATCTTTTTTTGCGAAAGCCACCGAGTTTTTGAATCAGGTTGGTGCTGATAAAAAAGTTGGAGCTTGTCACTGCAAAATTGCCAGTCAACAAAGCCTCACTGGCTCCACTTTGGCGATAAATGCGCATGAGTTGCGCATAAAGCCGACACCAAGGGTGATCTAAAGCCAGTATTTCAGCGCCTTCAGCATTGACAGGCGTGACGGGTGTGAAAGCGATGCCGCTTACGCTGGCATCGCAATAAGTGAGTAGTGTTTTGAGCCGGTCAGGATGGTAAACATCGTCCGAATTCAAAATGCTGACATACCGCCCTTTTGCCAGCGCAATGCCTTGATTGAGGGCATGGTGTGCGCCATGGTTTGTTTGATAAACAAGTTGGATCTGTTTGTGATCTCGGTACCGTTGGTCAAGTATTTCTCGTGTGCTGTCCGTGGAGCCATCGTCTACTAAAATAAGTTCCCAATTTTTGTGCGACTGGTTGAGCACACTTTCAATGGCCTGAATGATGAATCTGGCATGGTTGTATGAAGGGATGACAACCGAAATGTCGAGCCCGGTTTTGTCTGCTGCAGCTTCAATCCTTGTGTTCATGGTTAAATGTAGATCATTTTGTTCAACCCATTCGCACTAGTAAGCACCGTTTCTAAACAACACCACTTTGATGGTTTTAGCCAACAGCGCCAAGTCGTACCAAAGCGACCAATTTTTGACATACCAAGCATCTAAGTAAACTCGCGTTTCGTAATCAAGGTCGTTTCGTCCGCTGACCTGCCAGAGCCCTGTCATGCCTGGACGCACCATGAGGTAGTAACTTTTTTCAAGACCGTATTTTTGAAGTTCTTCTTGCACAATGGGTCTGGGGCCGACCAAGCTCATTTCGCTTTTGACGACGTTGAACAACTGAGGCAATTCATCCAAGCTGGTGCGCCTTAAGAAATCGCCCAATTTGCTAATTCTGGGGTCATTTTTAAGCTTGTGTTCTTTTTCCCACTGAAGTTTCAAGTCAGGGTTTTGATCCAACAGGGACTTGAGTTGCACTTCTGCGTTGGGCACCATGGTTCGAAATTTATAGCAATTGAATTTACGACCATTTTTGCCCAAGCGCTGATGCGCAAAAAGCACACGGCCGCCTTCAATTTTGAGCGCCAAGGCAATGACCAAAAAGAGTGGCAACAACAAAACCACCAATAGCGCAGCGATCAAGGTGTCAAAGATACGTTTGGTTAACCGTGCGGGCCAACGTCGCAAATTGTTGCCAACTCGAAGCAAGGCCACCTCATGCGAGAAAAAGTGTGAGATGTCAGTGCCATACAAAGGAATGCCCCGCATTGCAGGGATGACGCTGATGTCTGTGGCCCCCCATTGGGTGAGTGTTCGAAGCCAGTGTTCTCGCTGATCAGATTGCGTATGCTCTAAAGCGATGATCCATTGAATACCTGGCTGCGAAGCCAAGGATTGAAGCTGCTCTAGATTTTTTAAAGTTTGGCCATTCAATTTGAGTTGTGGCTCTGGCTCGTCAGCATCTACATAACCTGCCACCTGAAAGCCCATGCGAGGTTCACTCTCCAAGGCAATAGCAGCTTCAGTGGCATTTTCACCTTGCCCGATGATGATTGTTGGTCGGGTCCAAAGACTCATTTTTCTTAGAAGCCAACTGGTGACCATTCGGCCCCACACGACCGTAAAGCATGAAGTGAACCAAACCAAAAGCCACCACAAACGAGATGCGTTCCACCGGGTGGAGGCTATGAGCGAAAGGTCAAGCACCGCCAAGATGCCAATTAGACTGAGAATGTCGCCGAGTTCATCCCAAAAAGGACGACGGTCGCTGTAGTGCTGGAAACGCATTAGAAAAAGCATGAGTCCCAAACAGACCAGACCGCTCCATGCTAGGTAGCGCTGCATGTCTTGCGTTGAGAACCACATTTCAACACTTCGGCTGGGGTCAATAGCTACGTTGCACAAAGTTGCGATGCAGAAAGCCACGCAGAATGCCAAAGCATCGCCCAATAAGATGGCGAACTTGGACAATCGAACTTGAAACAGGGAGAGCGTTGGAATCATTTCTGCTGTTGCCAGAAGTATGGATGCAGGGAGCACTTCAGTACGGCAGCGTTGGGTAGGTAGCGGTAGTTCAGCCCCAGTCTGTAGCCCAGCAGTTTGCACGCATTGGTGGCTAACATCTGAGCTAATGCAATAAGGGGATGCAGACTTTGTTGCTTCTTGAGAGATTTCCATTGCGAACGAAGCAATTTGACGCCCTCCCGATTGGCGGTACCAAAGGTTTGAATCAGCCAAGGGTTTTGAGTGTGAAAAACACCTGTGTCAAACATGCGCTGAAAGTCCTGTTGCCAATTGTGATTGTGTGAATGATAAACGCTGGCATTCGCTTGGTAGCTTACGGAGTGACCTGATAGTAAGAGTTTGGCGGCAATGTAGGTGTCCTCGCCCAGGGGCACATGATGGGGAAAGCCCCCTTGTGCTTCAAGTGCCAGCAAGCGATAGGCTGCAAATGAGTTTGAAAGAAAGCAGGTTTTGATACCTAGGCTTTCTTTGTCTTGCAATTGCACCGTTTTGCTAGCTTCTGGGTAATTGAAGGATCTTGCATGGCTTTCTAGCCAAGAGGCATTCGCTTGGGGCAGTTGCCGACCGTAGGCTGCAGCCACTTGGGGCTGTTCAAAGGCTTGGAGTAGCTGCGCCAAGGCGTTTGGGTGGACCAAGAAAGCGTCTTGGGTAAGGAAAACGCCAAAATCGGCCAAGTTCAGCTGGGTTTCTTGCGCTTGGATCTTGGCCTGTTGGAGCGCCCATTGGCGCGTGGCGCCATGGTTAAATTCTTGGGCATGGGTATGCAATACCGTAAAGCCGGCCTTTTTAGAAAGGGCCAGAGAGCCATCGGTGGAACCAGAATCGACCACCACCACTTGACTTGGCATGCAGTTTTGACCTTGCAAGGCATGAATCCACTTGGCCCAAGCTTCAAGGCCAGGGTTTAAAGTGGGGACAATCACCCAAAAATTGGGTTGGACAATGGGTTGGTTTTCGTCCTTGGACACAGGCTTTGTAACGAATGCTTAATTTATAATTTCAGATCACAAAATGTGTGAGTCTATTGGACACCATCTCTTTGTCTCGAAGAACTTTTCCCACGCTTGCATTTGCTGTCTTTGCGCTTACTTTAGCGTTATCGCCCATGAGCACCAAAATAGGGGGATTGTCGTGGCTGATTTTTAGCTTGATGGGTTTTTGGGTGTATTTGCTTTCAGAACGTGCCCATCCCTCTAAATCGCGGCCATTCAATGCTTCAAACTCAAGCCAAATCGGTTCAATGGACCCCTCTCATGTCGAAGAAGCGGCCAGAATTTGGCTATTTGCCTGTCTAGCTGCCACTGCCATCAGAATCATACCGCACGCATTTTGGCAAGATGAATGGGATCGGCGGCATGCAGAGGCTCGCTTGGTTTTGGGCGCGATGGCCGCTGTGGCCTTGGTCAAATGGCCCCCGTTTTATCGCCTCAACGGCTTTCAAAAAGACTTGATGGGCTATGCACTGGCACTGGCTTGCTGGGTAGGGTTCAGTGTCACGGCCATTTTTGGTCGGCAAACCCCCGTCCACGCCATTGCTTGGGCTGTGAGTTTGAGCTTTTTAGTCTGCTTGTTGGCGCCCATGGTTTTGAACCCCGCTGTGGCCTTAAGTCATCGCAAATTTTGGGCGTTGAGCGTGCTAATGGGCACCACAGGGGTGGTTCTTAGCCAGTCGCGTGGCGTTTACGGCTTGCTTATATGGCTGGCACTCGCCACCTATGTTGCAGCTTCCAACAGAAGTTTGCTGCATCGCGCCACATTGCAATCGCGCGGATGGCTCGCCTTTGGCGTGGCCTTCGCCTGCTTCATTTGGTTGCTTTATACCCAACCAGCCTGGCTCACTTCAGTGCTCCAACGCTTGTCCGCCGTTTGGGTTGAAGTGTCGTTGTCCCAAAGCAATCCCGGCGAAGCCGCCAACACCTCGGTAGGATCGCGCTTGTTCTTGTGGAGCAGAGCGCTAGATGCCATTGAGGTTCAACCTTGGTTTGGCTACGGCAAAGAAAACAGCATTGCCATGATCAAGCAGTGGGGCTTGGAAATCAATTCTGAGCAAGTGCAAAAGTTGGGGCACTTGCACCATGAGTTTTTAGATGCGTGGGTCAGTCATGGGCTGATGGGCATTTTGAGCTTGCTGGTGTTGGCTACGGGTATGGGCTTGGTGGTGCGCAAGTTGTGGGTGCCGCATCCGAGGGCTGCGCAAGGTATTTTGGGTATTTTGTTTATGCACCTGACTGCAGGCTTGTCGAATACCAACATGGTCCATAACTACTATGGGGCTATGTTGTCACTCAGTATTTCACTGGCACTGGTGATGGCGGCCAGTGATGAGGCCAGGCAGTAATTATCTTGCCAAGACTGCCTTCAACGCTTTGCCAGTGTGGGTGCCCAGTCTGACTACTTCCTCTGGGCTTGCGCTAGCCACCACCTTGCCTCCTGCTTTGCCACCGTCAGGTCCTAGGTCTATGACCCAGTCGGCTTCGGCAATCACGTCTAGGTCGTGTTCAATGACCAACACGCTGTGACCGGCATTCACCAATCTGTGCAACACGTGAATGAGTTTGTCTACGTCGGCCATGTGAAGGCCTACTGTGGGTTCGTCTAGCACGTACAAAGTGTGCGGCGCTTTGTTGCCGCGCTTGCCTACTTCGTCTCTGACTTTGGTGAGTTCTGTGACTAACTTGATGCGCTGTGCTTCGCCGCCGCTTAAGGTTGGACTCGGTTGGCCCAAGGTTAGGTAGCCCAGGCCTACGTCTTTGAGGAGTTGCAACGGATGCGCAATGGAGGGCATGGTTTCGAAGAACGTGACTGCCTCGTCTACTTCCATTGTGAGCACATCGCCAATGCTTTTGCCGCGCCATGTGACGGCCAAAGTTTCTGGGTTGAAGCGTGCGCCGTGGCAAGCTTCACACGGCACTTTCACATCGGGCAAGAAACTCATCTCGATGGTGCGCAGGCCTTGTCCTTCGCAGGTGTGGCATCTGCCTTCGCCTGTGTTGAAGCTGAAACGTCCTGCTAAATAACCGCGCGCTTTGGCCTCTAAAGTTTCTGCGAAAAGTTTTCTGATAGTGTCCCAAAAACCAATGTAGGTTGCGGGGCAACTGCGTGGTGTTTTGCCGATGGGGGTTTGATCTACTTCCAATACGCGGTCTACGGCTTCGAAGCCTTTGAGTTCTGAGCAGCCTGTGAGTGTGGGGAATTTGCCTGCAACTTGTTCGTCTCTGCCGGCTTTGGTGCTGCGTTGGCTGACGTGGCTATGCACGTTGGCTAGCAACACATCTCTGGCGAGTGTTGATTTGCCTGAACCGCTCACGCCTGTGACGGCTAATAGGCGTTGCAATGGAAATTGAACGTTGACGTTTTGCAGGTTGTGCAGGTTGGCGCCTTTGAGTTCTAGCCATTTCAGATCACCTGACATCAATCTTCTTGCCTGCAGTGGGTGCTTCATGGCATGCAGTAAATATTTGCCGGTCTGCGAATCTGCTGCGTTGGTAATATCTTTGACGCTGCCTTGCGCTACCAATTTGCCACCGCGCTTGCCAGCGCTAGGACCAATGTCGATGATGTGATCGGCGCGTCTTATTGTGTCCTTATCGTGCTCTACCACCACTAGCGTATTGCCTTTGTCGCCCAATTTCTTCAGCGCGTTTAACAAGATTTGATTGTCACGCGCATGCAAACCAATGGTGGGTTCGTCTAGCACGTAGCACACGCCTTGAAGGTTGCTGCCCAATTGCGCGGCCAACCGAATGCGCTGTGCTTCACCGCCGCTGAGTGTGGGTGCGCCACGGTCTAGCGTGAGATAGCCCAAACCTACTTCTTCTAAGAATTCAAGGCGACTTTCAATCTCGGGCAAGAGATCTCTGGCGATGTCTTGTTCTCGTTGTGTCATCTCGTTGGCCTTGGCCAAACTCTGAACCCACTTGCGCACGTCGGTCACGCTCATGCTGGCGATGTCAGTAATGGGCAAATGTTGCGCTGTGAATTTCACATGACGCGCGGTGGGGTTGAGTCGAGTGCCTTCGCAATGTGGGCACACTTGCTCAATCAAGTCTTCAATTTCGGGTTCGGCAAAACTTTGCTCGCGGCCTTTTTGATCGTCGTCTCGGATGGAATCGTCGAATACTTTGCGTTGATCTTTGTTCAGCTTCACACCAGTACCCACGCACTCTGTGCACCAACCGTGCTTGCTGTTGTAACTGAACAAACGCGGATCGAGTTCGTTGTAAGAGGTGCTGCACACGGGGCATGCTCTGAGTGTTGAAAACACATGCAGCTTGCCGATGTGGCTGGTTTGAGGGATGGAGGCGTTGTTGGCAGATGTGGCTGAAGATATGCCAGATGCTGCGCTAGATGCTCCGCCAGATGTTGCACCTGATATTGCACCTGAAGTTGCTCCTGCATTAGCGGCAGCCTGCATCGCTTCTTGAAGTCCATCAAGGTCACTCAGCACATGCACCACACCTTTGCCCAGCTCCAAAGTTTTGGCCAGTGCTTCACGCAGTTGCTTCTCTTGATCAGCACTGATTTTGAGACTGGCCACAGGCAGTTCAACCGTGTGTTCCTTGAATCGATCAATGCGAGGAAAGCCTTGCGTAGGTAAAAAATTACCATCCACCCTGAGGTGTGTGTAGCCGCGCGGCCTGGCCCAATCGGCCAGCTCGGTATAAACACCTTTTCTGTTCATCACCAAAGGCGCCAGCAAGCCAATGTGCTGCCCTTTGAAATTCTTCATGAGTTGCGCGGCAATGCTATCGGGTGTTTGTGGCGCTACTGCAGCGTTGTCTTTCACGCAATGTTGCGTGCCAAGTTTGACGTACAAAAGTCTGAGGAAGTGCCACACCTCCGTTGTTGTACCCACCGTACTTTTACGACCGCCACGTGAGAGCCTTTGCTCAATGGCCACTGTGGGCGGAATGCCGTACACCGCATCCACCTCAGGCCTGCCCGCAGGTTGCACAATGCTTCGCGCGTAAGCATTCAAACTTTCCAGGTATCTGCGTTGGCCTTCGTTGAACAAGATGTCGAAGGCCAGTGTTGACTTACCTGAACCACTGACGCCCGTGATCACATTGAACTGTCCACGAGGAATATTGACGCTGAGGTTTTTAAGGTTGTGCTCTTTCGCATTGACGATGCGGATGCTGTTGTCTTCTGCAGTAGGCTTGCGATTTATTTTGTGGATCGATGGCATGGTGGCTTCTGCAACTTTCACAATGCCACCCAATTCGCCCATAGCCTGCGCATACTCTCGCAAAGCCAAAGCCGTATGAGAAGAAGCATGATTCCGCACATCTTCTGGCATGCCCTCAGCCACCACATACCCGCCAGCATCGCCACCCTCTGGTCCTAAATCAATCAACCAATCACTCGCCCGAATGACATCCAAATTGTGCTCAATCACAATCAATGAATGTCCGCCCTCAAGCAACTTGCGTAACGCGCGCATGAGTTTGGCGATGTCATCAAAGTGAAGGCCCGTTGTAGGCTCATCAAACAAAAACAACGTGCCCTTTTTGGCCAAAGACTGCTTACTGGCAGTGGCCGTCTTCGCAGCCCCCGCCAAGAACCCAGCCAACTTCAAACGTTGCGCTTCACCGCCAGACAATGTGGGCACAGGCTGACCCAACTTCACGTATTCAAGACCCACATCGACAATGGGTTGCAGCGCTCTAATTACATCGCGGTCTTTTGCAAACAGTTCAGCGGCCTCACTCACTGTGAGGTCCAGCACATCAGCTACATTCAAGTAGCGCGCATTCACGCTGCCCATGACTTGACGCTCAATTTTGATTTCCAAAATTTCAGGTCTGTAGCGTTTGCCATCGCAATCTGGGCAACGTAAATACACATCGCTTAAGAACTGCATTTCGACGTGTTCAAAGCCTGAGCCGCCGCAAGTTGGACAACGTCCGTCGCCGCTGTTAAAGCTGAACTTAGAAGCTGTATAGCCGCGCTGCCTAGACAATGGTGCTACTGCAAAAATTTCTCTAATGGCATCCCACGCACCTACATAACTGGCGGGGTTGGAACGCGCTGTTTTGCCGATGGGTGATTGGTCTACAAACACAACATCGCTTAAATGATCGGCACCCAGAAGGCGGTCGTGCGTGCCTGGTGTTTCTGTGCTTTTGCCAAAGTGCCTTAAGAGTGCAGGTGCTAAAACATCTTGAATCAAACTTGATTTACCCGATCCACTCACACCGGTGACGCACACCAAACGTTGCAACGGAAATTCAATCGACACATCTTTGAGGTTGTGTTCTTTAGCGCCTTCCAAAATAAGGCGCGGCGTGTTGTCAGTGACCAGACGCTTGAATCCCATGCCCACTTGCTTGCGACCGCCCAAGTAATCGCCCGTTAAGGTGGCTGCGTTTTTAAGATCTGCGGTGCTGCCATCAAACACAATTTGACCGCCCTTTTCGCCAGGGCCTGGGCCCATGTCGATCATGCGATCGGCGGCCATCATCACTGCCGGGTCGTGCTCTACGACAACCAATGTGTTGCCCGCATCTCTAAGGCGGTGCATGGCTTGCGTGATGCGACTCATGTCTCGAGGATGCAGACCAATGCTGGGTTCGTCTAAAACAAAAAGTGTGTTGACCAGCGAAGTGCCCAGTGCAGTGGTGAGGTTGATGCGTTGCACTTCACCGCCGCTGAGTGTGCGGCTTTGACGATCTAGCGTGAGGTAGCCAATGCCCACGTCGCACAGGTATTTAAGACGGTTGGTAATTTCTTCTAGCAACAGTTTGAGCGCTTGCGCTTCGCCGTCTTGACTGTTTTCTTGAATAGCCGTGGCCGACATGCGATCGAAGAAAGCTCTGAGCTTGTCGATAGGCATGATCATCAAATCGTGCAGGCTAAGGCCGGGCAATGCTTCCAGTTGTTTGCGCGTCCACTTCACGCCTTTGAGCAAGAAACGTTTTTCTTTAGGCAGTGTGGCGTCGGCATCTTGTGCGCTGCCAATGCGCCATAGCAGGCTGTCTGTTTTAAGTCTAGCGCCACCGCAAGAACCGCATTCCGTGTAGCTGCGGTATTTGGACAAGAGCACGCGGATGTGCATCTTGTAGGCTTTGCTTTCGAGGTAGGCAAAGAAGCGATGCACGCCATACCACTGCTGATTCCATTTGCCATTCCAGTTGGGGGAACCTTCTATCACCCACTTTTGTTGTTCTGTTGTTAACTTGAACCAAGGTGTATCGCGCGGAATGCCCGCTGCTTCGGCATGGCGCATCAAATCATCTTGCGCTTCTTTCCATGCAGGTGTTTGAATGGTCTTGATGGCACCCGATCTAAGCGTAAGCTTTTCATTCGGAATGACCAACCCAAGGTCAACCCCAATCACCCGCCCAAACCCCCGACAAGTTTCGCAAGCCCCCACCGCGGAGTTAAACGAAAACATAGAAGGCATAGGCTCGGGATAACGCAAGTCGCTTTCGGGGCAGTGGAGCCCCGCCGAAAACCGCCACATAAGTGTTCGTTCGCCTTCGGCAATAGTTCGGCCTCCTCCGGCGCCCGAAGTTAATTGATTGCCGCCTGCGGCGACAAGTGGCGCCTTGGCAACAAATGCATCGGAGTCCGTCGAACTGGATGAATTGGGGTCAGAGCCAAATAAATTGGAAGAGCCCGAGTCGGGCGAATCCAATTTTTTTGGCTCTGACCCCAATTGAGGGTCTACCGCCAAAGAAGCGTCTTCCACCACATAAGCATTCAACCGCCCACCCCGCTTAAGCGCCACCTCAATGGCCTCAACCACCCGAGCCTTCTCAGCAGTCCCCAACCGAAACCTATCCGCCACCACATCCAAAACCTTGCGCGGCCCAGTAGTCGTAGCCACCTCTCGCTCAGCCTGCACCTTTGTAAACCCACTTGCAGACAACCACTGCTCTACCTGCTCAGCTGTTGTGTTCGCTGGCAGCTCAACAGGGAAAGTCAAAACCAACCGAGGATCACCCGCAGCCTGTGCCCTCTTAGCCAACTCAGCATAAATAGATTCAGGGGTATCGTGCTTCACAGGCTTAGCTGTATCCCGATCATGCAAATGCCCCAACCTGGCAAACAACAACTTCAAGTGATCGTTCAACTCCGTCATGGTGCCCACAGTTGAGCGCGAACTTCTAACCGGATTGGTCTGGTCAATTGCAATGGCCGGCGGCACGCCCTCCACCTTGTCCACCGCAGGCTTGTCCATGCGGTCCAGAAACTGTCTGGCATAGGCACTGAATGTCTCGACATAACGCCGCTGGCCTTCAGCAAACAGCGTGTCAAACACCAAACTAGACTTCCCCGACCCACTGGGCCCAGTGACCACAGTTAACTCCCCAGTGCGGATATCCAAATCAATGTTTTTGAGATTGTGCTGACGAGCACCGCGAATCTTAATAAAACCGTTGGACATAGAAGCAAGCTTTGTGGGTGGAGGCCCAACATTCTAGGCTTGCAAGAGAAACAATTGGGGTCAGATCAACATTAATTTCGTCAATCAGCTGGGGGTAAAGGCTAATGGGGGCTTCCTCATGGTGGAGTACCACAAATCGTCAGCCCCCATTAGCCTTTACCCCCAGCTGATTGGAAATTAATGTTGATCTGACCCCATTTGTTGGGCCAACCTGCAAACCGAGATTACTTACTTGCCGGTGCAGCAGCGGGAGCCGCCGGTGCTTCTGCAGGAGCTGCTACATGCACAGCTTCTGCACCGTGCTTCTCACCGGTCATGTCGATATTGTCGCCACCTTGAGAAATGACATACAAAGCGAGGCCGGCAAACACGGCGAATCCAACAGCAATTTTCCACATAAGATTTCTCCAAAAATAAATAGCATCAGGTTGAAATTTTTTAATTGGGGTCAGAGCAACATTAATATTAATGTTGCTCTGACCCCAATTAAAAAAAAGCCCTCCGCGAGGAGGGCCTGAATGTAGCCCCAGAAAGCTTACAAATTAGTCGTTGGCAAAAATGTCAACGTCTTTAGTTTCCTTGATGAACAAGCCACCAATCACAACCGTAGCGGCCGCAATAATGATCGGGTACCAGAGACCGTTGTACATATCACCCGTTTGCGCCACGATAGCGAAAGCAGTTGTAGGCAACAGACCACCGAACCAACCATTGCCAATGTGGTAAGGCAAAGACATAGAGGTATAGCGAATGCGTGTTGGGAACATCTCCACCAACATGGCAGCAATCGGGCCGTACACCATGGTCACCAAAATCACCAAGTAAGTCAGAATCACAATCACTTTGACCTTGTCAAACTTAGCCATATCAGCTTTTGGCGGATAGCCAGCAGCCTTCAATGCAGCGCCCAAGTTAGAAGCAAACATCGTGTTACCCGCTGTTTTTTCATTGCTCAAATCTTTGACAGACTTGTTGGCAGCTTCCAAAGCTTTGGCATCTTGTGGTTGCGCAGCTGTCAGTTCAGCCACCTTGGCTTCGGCTTTGCCCTTAGCTTCAGCGATGTCTTCAGGGGTGTACTTCACTTTAACCACTGTATCGCCAACCTTGATGGTGGCTTGCGTGCCAGCAGGTGCCTCTTCGTTGGAGTAGCTCACTGAGGCCGCAGCCAAACGCTGCTTACCAACGTCGCAAGAAGAAGTGAACTTCTTCGTGCCTGTAGGGTTGAACTGGAATGAGCACTCTGCTGGATCGGCAGTGACGACCACTTTGGCGTTAGCTTGCGCAGCAGCCAAATCTGGGTTGGCAGCAGCTGTCAAAGCTTGGAACACTGGGAAGTAAGTCACAGCAGCCAAAAAGCAACCAGCCAAAATAATGGGCTTGCGGCCAATCTTGTCGGACAAGGTGCCGAAGATCAAGAAGAACGGTGTACCGATGATCAAAGAAATGGCCACCATGATGTTGGCGGTTGGGCCGTCTACTTTGAGCGATTGTGTCAAGAAGAACAATGCGTAGAACTGACCTGAGTACCAAACAACAGCCTGACCAGCTGTTAAGCCAACCAAAGCCAAGATCACGATTTTCAGATTTTTCCATTGACCAAAAGATTCTGTCAAAGGTGCTTTAGAAGTTTTGCCTTCTGCTTTCATTTTGGCGAAAGCAGGTGACTCGTTCATGCTCAAACGGATGTAAACCGAAACGGCCAACAACAGAATAGAGACCAAGAACGGAACGCGCCAGCCCCACTCGGCAAAGGCTTCTTCGCCGGTGTAGGTCCGCACGCCCAAAATCACCATGAGTGACAAGAACAAGCCCAAGGTGGCTGTGGTCTGAATCCAAGAAGTGAATGCACCGCGCTTGCCATGCGGTGCGTGCTCGGCCACATAAGTAGCAGCTCCACCGTACTCACCACCCAATGCCAAACCTTGCAACAAGCGCAGGCAGATCAGGATGACGGGAGCGGCTACGCCAATGCTGGCGTAGTTAGGGAGCAAGCCCACGATGAACGTGGAGATACCCATGATCAGGATGGTCACCAAGAAGGTGTACTTGCGGCCAATCATGTCGCCCAAGCGGCCAAAGAAAATGGCGCCGAAAGGACGGACGATGAAACCAGCAGCAAAAGCCAACAGCGCAAAAATGAAGGCAGAACCTTCATCCAAACCGCTGAAGAATTGTTTCGCAATGATTGCGGCGAGTGAACCGTAGAGGTAGAAGTCGTACCATTCGAACACCGTACCGAGGGAAGAAGCAAAAATAACCTTCTTCTCTTCGGGCGACATTGGGCGTGGGTCTGTTGTAGCCATAGAGCTGTCTCCAAAAAATAGCCCTCGACACGAAGGCTTTGGGCGATTCTTTAGGCATGCTCTGACCCCCCTCTGACACCAAACCAACATGAGCTGACAGATTAGGGTGAAACCCTTGGTTTTATTTTTGTATTGTGAAATTTGACGCGAGTCAAGGGTAAATACTGAGTGAAGCTATTTCCCTAAGATGACCTGAGGTCAGTGCTGGGGTGCGGATTGAGCATGAGATGATAAGAACCATGTCACAAGCCGAGTTTGTAAAGCGAGTGAATCGCTTGCGTTTGATTCTGCTGCTCATCTGGGGCAGCGTGACTTTTTGTGTCGCGTTTTTTGCACGTGACTTGAGCTTCAATGTGCTGGACAAACCCTTTGGATTTTGGATGGCAGCACAGGGTTCTGTGCTGATCTTTTTGGCCATCACTTGGGCCTATGCATTGCTGGTCAACCGGTGGGAAAGACAAACGCAATCGGATACCGAAACTTCCTAACTGCCTAGCTGTCGAAGCGCGACAATTATTTGGAAGCAGGTGTTCTTCGAATACCCACAGGCAGTTTGCCGACATCCAGCCAATCGGCACTATCAAACCACGCATCACCTTGAAGATAAGCACGCAACATGGGCAGTGCGTCTTGTCCCCAAAAAACTTGTCCGTTAACCACCATGCTGGGCACGCCAAATAAGCCTAAGTCAATGGCTTGTTGAGTTTGCTGTTGAAGCAATTGTTTCACTTCAACAGAGTGCGGATCTTTCAAAGACAAATGCGCCTGACTGCGCAAATGCAATTGCAAAGCTTCCAAGCGCTCAGCATCAGATGCTTCTAGGCCCGTGCACCACACATGTTTGAAAATACTTTCAACCACGTAGCGATTGGGTTCTCCGTTGTCTGAGGCGGCCACGGCCAAGCGCAGCAAAGACAAAGAGTTAAACGGATGCGACGCGGGCATTTGCAAATCGGTGCCCTGTTGTTTGGCCAACCACATCACTTGTCGATATGTCCAGTCGCGCTTGCCTGGCATTTCTGCAGGGCCCAATTGGCCATGGTGTTTGAGCATGGCACCAAACACCACGGGGTGGTAATGCACGCGGTGGCTGATGCCTTCTAAAGATTGGGGTAAGGCCTTAAAAGCGAGCCAAGCATAAGGCGAGATGAAATCGAAATAGAAATGAATTTCTTTCATGGCTTTGCCGTTAGAAGCTTCCTAGCGCAGCGCAGTTTGATGTTTTGCCAAACTTCACGTTGCTGCGAACTTTGCATTTGACCCCATGCACCAATCTCATCCAAGCTTCTAAGACATCCTTCACACGTGCCTTCGATAGGATGAACCACACACACAGAAACACACGGCGACGGCACATACGGGTCGTCACTGTCCAGTACTTGATCAGCACGGTGTTGCAGTCGCGAAAAGAGACTCATGGTCTGGTGCTTGATTCTTTGAAGTCGCATTAACCTAAGCGCTTACTAAGGGTGGCTGTAGCCACACGCGAGCCCGATTTGCGCTGCAAGAAATCGCTGATGAATGCACCCGCGTCAACCAGCTTGTCCAAGTCAATGCCTGTTTCAATGCCCATGCCGTGCAGCATGTACACCACATCTTCGGTGGCCACATTGCCTGTGGCACCTTTGGCATAAGGACAGCCGCCCAAGCCAGCCACCGAGGTATCGTATTGCCACACACCCATTTCTAAACTGGCCAAGGTGTTGGCCAAAGCTTGGCCATAGGTATCATGAAAATGGCCCGAAATATCATTCAAGTCGTAGTGCTTCAAAGTGGCTTCCATGGCGGCCTGCACTTTGCGCGGCGTACCCACACCAATGGTATCGGCCACGCCCAAATGTTGAACGCCAATGCTCTTCATGAGTTTGGCCAAACGCTCTACATTGGCCGGCGGCACATCGCCTTCGTAAGGGCAACCCACCACACACGACATGGCGCCGCGCACATAAATGCCTGCAGCAAGCGCCGCTTCCACCACGGGTGCAAAGCGTTGAATGCTTTCTTCAATGCTGCAGTTGATGTTCTTCTGACTGAAGGCTTCGCTGGCTGCAGCAAACACCACAATTTCGTCGAGCTTGCTGTGTTGTGCGGCTTGAAATCCTTGCATATTGGGTGTGAGCGCAGAGTAGCGCACACCGGCTTGGCGATTGATGCCAGCCATGACTTCGGCGTTGTCTGCCATTTGCGGCACCCACTTGGGGCTGACAAAGCTGGTGACCTCAATATCCTTCAAGCCAGCAGCTTGGAGACGATGCACCAGTTCAATTTTGATGGCAGCAGGCACGGCTTGTTTTTCATTTTGCAAGCCATCGCGGGGGCCAACATCGACCAATTTAACGCGGGAAGGAATTGTCATGTTTGGACTCTATCGAAATATTAATGTTTGTTCAATGTGACTTGAAAGCTGCAGCTTAATAGCCACGTATTTTGTCGACACGGCCCTCAATAAACTGCCCTGCATAGACTGCTTTAATTTTGCCGGCAATTTGCGCAATGCTTTCTTCGCGCATGGTGCGTGCAGAGGTGTGCGGCGTGACCACTATTTTCGGGTGGTTCCAAAATGCATGATCTTGCGGCAGCGGCTCTACTCTAAACACATCCAGGGTGGCACCGGCTATTTGGCCTTGCTCTAACAAGTCTAGTAAATCTTGATCGACCACATGTTTGCCGCGCGCCACATTGATTAAAAAAGAACTCGCTTGAAGTTGCGACAAGTTGGCTCGATTCAAAATGTTTTCAGTGTCTGGTGTGAGTGGCAATAAATTGACCAACACGCGTGTGGCGTTTAAAAATGCAGGCAACTGATCTGGGCCGGTGAAGCTTTTGACGCCCGCCAATTGCTTGGGCGAACGGCTCCACACATTCACGGGAAATTCAAACTGTTGCAATGCTTGAGCCACCTTGCTACCCAACACGCCAGCACCCAACACACCCACCGAAAATTCTGAGCGCAAAGAAGGCTTGCGGTATGACCAACGCTTTTCTTGCGTGTCTTTTTCATACTGATTGAATTCACGGAAATAACGAATGACTGCATGGCACACATACTCCGACATTTGTACCGACATGCCGGCGTCGTTCAATCGCACGATGTTCAAGCTGCTTGGCAAGTTGAGCTTGAGCAAAGCGTCGACACCTGCGCCAATGTTGAACAGGTTTTGCAATTGGGTTTGTTCATCAATGAAGCTTTGTGGCGGTGACCACACCACGGCATGGTCGGCCAGCTTGGGGGCTTGTCCTTCTGGGGTGGCTTGCCACTCCCAAATGTCAACGCCTGGCAAGGCCTGTCTAAAACCTTCTAGCCAAGGTTCTGCTTTGGTATTGGTGCAACAAAAAACGATTTTCATAGCGCGTAGTTTACGCAAGCTTGAGCAACTCTGCTCCTTCTGCAATTTGATCTCCCGGCGCATACAGCAACTCTGTCACTTCGCCATCTTTGGGCGCTGCAATGGTGTGCTCCATTTTCATGGCTTCCATAACCGCTAGGCTTTGGCCGGCCTTGACCTTGTCGCCCACCTTGACGGCAAAGGACACCACCTTGCCGGGCATGGGGGCAGCAAGGCCACCCTTTTCGTCTTGCGTGCCTTCTGCGTGGGCCAAAGGCTGAATCACGCGGATGCGGGTGGCGCCTGCTTGGGTGAATACGTGGGCCAGTTCAGCAGGGTGGCCGGGTTTGCCATCTTGCAGAACCACTTCGCTTGTCACGCGTTGGCCTTGCCAGGTGACGTTCAGTGATTGGGATGTAGAGCTGCCTGAAGCAGGGCTTTGATCGGCAACGGTAGTGGGTGAAGCAATGGAGTCGGCAGCCGCACTGGCCGTGGCGAAACTAAATTCATCTTGCTGGCCTTTTGAAGCAGGTCCTCCAGCATCACCCCATGTGAGTTGCATGGCGCCGTCGTGGCCATAGTGCAACCATGCGGTGTGCATCTCACCTGCAAACTCGAACGGAAATCTGCGAGTGGTTTCGGCATGCGATTGCCATCCATCGCTTTTGCTGAACGGGTCATTGCCTTGTTTTGTGCTTTCTTGATTCAAAGTGTGCGCCACCACTGCGGCCGCAGCCACGTTCAAGCCTACCTTCTCTTGGTGAAATAACACATCGGCTTCACGAGGAATCAGCGCCGTGTCTAAGCGCGCCTCTGCAAATGAGGAGCTGTGCACCACATGCCTTAAAAACTGCACATTGGTCGACAAGCCAACCACCTGCGTTTGCGCCAAGGCTTGGTCAAGCAAAGCCAAGGCTTGCTCGCGCGTCTCACCATGCACAATGAGTTTGGCAACCATGGAGTCGTAATATGGGCTGATGGTGTCGCCTTGCCGCACACCATCGTCAAATCTAACAGTGCCTCTTTCAAAAGCCGTGTGTGCAGGCTTTTTGTAAACCTGCAAATGACCTGTGGCTGGTAAGAAATTGTTGTCTGGGTTTTCTGCACAAATACGCGCTTCAATGGCGTGGCCTGTTAATTTAATTTGTTCTTGCTTTAATGGCAAAGGCTCACCACTGGCCACACGCAATTGCCACTCCACCAAATCTAAACCTGTCACAGCCTCTGTCACAGGATGCTCCACTTGCAAACGCGTGTTCATCTCCATGAAGAAGAAGTGCATGTCCACTTGGCCTGTGGCCTTGTTGTCGCGCTGTTCCACAATGAACTCAACTGTGCCCGCGCCTACGTAGTTCACTGCTCGGGCAGCAGCTACCGCCGCTTCACCCATTTGTTTACGCAGTGCTTCAGACAAACCGGGCGCAGGCGCCTCTTCCAGTACCTTTTGATGACGACGCTGCACCGAGCAATCGCGCTCCATGAGGTAAACGCAATTTCCTTGCGTATCGCCAAACACTTGAATTTCAATGTGACGTGGGCGCTGCACATATTTTTCTATCAGCACCGCTTGATCGCCAAAACTGTTTTGGGCTTCGCGTTGGCATGATGCCAAAGCTGCTTCAAAGTCTTCAGCTTTTTCTACAGCGCGCATGCCTTTGCCACCACCGCCTGCGCTGGCTTTAATCAGCACAGGGTATCCAATGCGATCGGCTTCACGCTTGAGCAAGTCTGGGTTTTGATCTGAACCGTGATAGCCGGGCACCAAAGGCACGCCTGCTTTTTCCATTAGTTGCTTAGACTCTGCTTTCAAGCCCATGGCTTGAATGGCAGACGCAGGTGGGCCAATGAAAACCAAACCCACTTTGGCACATGCATCGGCAAAGGCTTCGTTTTCACTTAAAAAACCATAGCCGGGGTGAATGGCTTGTGCGCCTGTGGCTTTAGCGGCTTCAATGATGGCTTCCCATCTTAGATAACTGTCTTTGGGTGCCGAGCCGCCCACATGAATGGCTTCGTCGCAAGCGGCCACATGTTTGGCATTAGCGTCTGCGTCCGAGTAGACTGCCACAGTTTGAATGCCCATGCGCTTGGCGGTTGCTGCCACGCGGCATGCAATTTCGCCGCGGTTGGCAATGAGGATTTTTTTGAACATGGTCGGCCTGCTATTTTCTAAATGTTTGAATGCTTGGATGGCTTTAGGTGCAGCGTTGGCTCACTGCGCCTGAGTCCACTGCGCAGGTCTTTTTTGCAAAAACGACTGCAAGCCTTCTTTGCCTTCATCGCTGGCACGAATGTCGGCAATGCGCCTAGCGGTTTCTATTCTTAATGCTTCGTCAATGGGTTTGCCCGCAACGTCTTGCACCAATTGTTTGCAAGCACGCAAAGCTTGTGGACCGTTGCCGCACAGTGTGCTCACGATCTCGGCCACTTTGGCATCCAAGGTCTCAGGTGTGCACAGCTCATGGACCATTCCCATGGCATGTGCTTGTGTTGCAGAAAATCTTTCTGCGGTCACCATGTAACGCTTGGCCGATTGAGCTCCCATGGCACGAATCACATAAGGGCTGATGGTGCCAGGCAACAAGCCCAAGCGCGCTTCAGACAAACAAAAGGTCACGTTGTCTGATGCAATGAGCACATCGCACACAGCCGCCAAGCCCATGCCACCGGCGTAGCAGTCGCCTTGTACGCGTCCCACAATAGGCACTGGGCACTGGTCCAAAGTGCAGAGCATGTCAGCCAGCTTTTGCGCGTCGGCGCGATTTTCTTCCCAGCTATACCCCGACATGGCGCGCATCCAATTTAAATCAGCACCCGCACAAAACGCTTTGCCATGTGCACTGAGCACAATGGCGCGCAAATCATTGTCTTGGCCCAATAGTTGAAAGGCTTTTGTGAGTTCAGCAATGACCGAATCGTTGAACGCATTGCGCACATCGGGGCGGTTGAGCCACACCTCGGCTAGATGCTTTGAGGGGCGGCGAATGTCTAGTGTTTTTTCGGTAGCGGTCATGACGAGTCTTTCGCAGTTTCGATGGCGTTTTTCATTTTTATAAAATCAATGTCCGTGATTGCTTGATGCACTGAATCAGTAGCGCTTGGCCACTTCGTCCAGCATCACTTCGGTGGCACCACCGCCTATACCCAAAATGCGCGAGTCGCGCCACAAACGTTCAATGGCGGTTTCGCGGATATATCCCATGCCACCATGGAACTGCTGGCAGGTTTGCACCACTTCATTGACCAACTCACCGGTGAGGGCTTTGAGCATGGAGACTTCTTGCACGATGTCTTTGTCTTGTGTGACGCTCCATGCACAGTGGTACATGAACTGTCTGGCCGAGCGTGTTTTGGCATCGAGCATGGCCAAGCGCTGGCGAATCACTTGCTTATCCCATAAGGTGCCGCCAAAGGCTGGACGTTGACGCACATAGTCCAAGGTGAGTTCCAAGGCGCGCGTGCAATGGCCAATGGCCATGGCGCCCAAAGCAATTCGCTCTGTCTGAAAATTTTTCATCACAGAGTAAAAGCCCTTGTTTTCTTCGCCGAGTAAGTGATGGTCTGGAATGCGCACGTTGTCGAGCACCAACTCGGCGGTGTCTGATGATAACCAGCCTGTTTTCTTCAAAGCGCGGCCCACACTGAAACCAGGCGTGCCTTTTTCAACAATGAACATGGACATGGCATGGCGCGCATCACCCGTTTTCGCAGCAATGAAATACAAGTCGGCATGTACGCCATTGGTGATGAACATCTTGGTGCCATTAAGCACCCAACAGTCGCCATCGCGCTTGGCTGTGGTTCGAATGCCAGCCACGTCAGAGCCCGCGCCAGGTTCGGATACACCGACCGCTGTGATGCACTCACCCGTGATAATGCGGGGCATGTACTTGGCCTTTTGTGCGGCCGTGCCCGCATGGTGCAAGTGCGGACTGGCCATATCGGTGTGTACCAGCACAGTGATAATGAAGCCTGCAAACGTGGACTGCGACAAGGCTTCTGCAAACACCAAGTTAGACATTGCATCGGCGCCACCGCCGCCCAGTTCAGGGTCGTACATCAAACCAAGCAAACCAGCTTGTCCCATTTTGCGCAGCACCTCACGCGGCACCATGCCTTCTTCTTCCCAGGCTTGCGCATAGGGCTCTACTTCGCGCGAAATAAACTTGGACACTTGGTCACGCAGCAGTGTGTGCTCGGCCGTGGTGTAGATGTTGTCAAAGGTGTAGGTCATGTCGTTCTTTCTCAAACATCACATGCGGAAAATGCCGAACTTGGTGTCTTCAATGGGCGCATTCAATGACGCCGACAAGCCAAGTGCCAACACACGGCGTGTGTCTGCAGGGTCAATCACACCGTCGTCCCACAAGCGCGCGCTGGCGTAATACGGATGCGACTGCGCGCCAAACTGATCCAAGATAGGTTGCTTGAATGTGGCTTCTTCTTCGGCACTCCAAGCGCCACCTCGCGCTTCAATGCCATCACGCTTCACAGTGGCCAACACGCCAGCCGCTTGCTCACCGCCCATCACGCAAATGCGTGCGTTGGGCCACATCCACAAGAAACGGGGACCAAAGGCACGACCGCACATACCGTAGTTGCCAGCACCAAAACTGCCACCAATGACGATGGTGAACTTGGGCACTTTGGCCGTGGCCACAGCGGTGACCATCTTGGCACCATTGCGCGCAATGCCTTCGCTTTCGTATTTGCGGCCGACCATGAAACCGGTGATATTTTGGAAAAATACCAAGGGCACTTTGCGTTGACAGCACAGTTCAATGAAGTGCGCACCTTTGAGCGCCGACTCTGAAAACAAAATGCCGTTGTTGGCAATGATGCCGACAGGCATGCCTTCAATGTGCGCAAAGCCGCACACCAAGGTGGGGCCAAAGCGAGCTTTAAATTCTGCAAATTCGCTGCCGTCCACGATGCGCGCAATGATTTCGCGAACGTCGAAGGGCTTGCGGTTATCAGCGGGAATGACGCCGTAAATTTCTTTGGCATCGAACAAAGGTGCCACTGGCTCACGCAGTTGCAGTTCAATGTTTTTCTTCCTGTTTAGCGAACCTACGGCCTGACGAGCCAGTGCCAAAGCATGCGCATCGTTTTGTGCCAAATGATCGGCCACACCAGACAAGCGCGTGTGCACATCGCCACCGCCTAAATCTTCTGCACTCACCACTTCGCCCGTGGCCGCTTTGACCAAAGGTGGGCCACCTAAAAAGATGGTGCCTTGGTTTTTAACGATGATGGTTTCGTCGCTCATGGCGGGTACGTAAGCACCGCCCGCAGTACAACTGCCCATGACCACAGCAATTTGCGGAATACCTAAGGCACTCATGTTGGCTTGGTTGTAAAAGATACGACCGAAGTGATCGCGATCAGGAAACACCTCGTCTTGGTTGGGCAAGTTGGCACCACCCGAGTCGACCAAGTAAATGCAAGGCAAATTGTTTTGCTGCGCCACTTCTTGCGCGCGCAAATGTTTCTTAACCGTCATGGGGTAGTAGGTACCGCCCTTCACGGTGGCGTCGTTGCACACAATCATGCAGTCGACACCGTTGACGCGGCCAATTCCGGCAATCATTCCCGCGCAAGGGGCATCTTCAATGCCTTCTTTGTTCAGGTACATGGCGTGTGCGGCCAAAGGGGCCAACTCTAAGAAGGGCGTGCCAGGGTCGAGCAACATTTGCACACGTTCGCGCGGTGGCAACTTGCCGCGGGCAACATGTTTGGCTCTGGCTTTTTCGCCACCCCCTGCCGCAGACTTTTTCAATTGCACACGAAGGTCATCAACGACGGTCTGCAATGCGGCTGCATTGGCCAAGAAATCCGCTGAGCGGCTATTGAGCTGGGTTTGAAGCACCGACATGTTTGAAATCTCCTGATGCGCAAGGACTAAACTAGGGCTTGCCTAGCGTTCTTGAAACTGTGAAAAAGCGCCGCGCCATAACTCTGGCAAAACACCCATGTGAGGGAACAATTTGGAAGCGCCTGCTTCTAGCAACACAGGCGCCAAACTTTCGTCTGTGCACAAGGCCCATACGGTCGCCCCTGCCGCCACACCGGCTTCAATGCCAGCCGTACTGTCTTCTATGACCAAGCAGTGGGCAGGGTCGCATTCGAGGTGCGCAGCCGCAGCCAAATACACGTCGGGCGCAGGCTTGGTGCGGGCCATTTCATGGCCACTGAAAATGCGCCCTTCAAAATACGTAATGAGCTCGACATGCGACAACTGCATTTCTACTTTGAATCGGTCGGCACCCGAAGCACATGCAATGGCACCCTGAGTCAACTCATAAGCTGCTGCGACGGCTTCGTGCGCACCGGGCATCCCTTGCAGCCCCGCTTGAAGCGCGTCGTTGCGGCGCAATCTAAAATCGCGCAGCCATTCTTCGGTTAATGGCATACCCGTACGTGCTTCAATTTCTGCTTTGTGGTCTTTAACGGCCTTGCCCACAAAATAGCGAAAGCAATCTTCGCTGGACATGACCCAACCACGCTCTTCCAACATGTCTCGCAACACTGCGTTGGTAATGGGCTCGCTGTCGACCAGCACGCCATCACAATCAAAAAGTACCGCTTGAAAATTCATGATGCCATGTTCACAGCGGTCGTATATTGCCACTGCCCTTCTTCACATACAAAACGATTGCGCTCGTGCATTCGATTAGCCTTGCCGGCCACCCGCACGCGCGCTACAAATTCAACCTCTGCTGTGTCACGGCCCTCTTTCAGACCTGTTAGCGCAAAGTCTTTGATGTCCAGCCCAAGCCACTTGGCCCCAGTATCAAATTCAAGCTTGCCGGGCCGATACGTCTCTTGCCATGTACGCAACAGGTAGGCTTCATTTTCTAAAACGAAAGCGGTGTAGCGTGAGCGCATAAGATGCAAAGCATCTGGTGGCAATTGCTCTTGCACGATGTACCTGCCGCAGCAATCTGCGAAGGCCGCTTCAGCACCTTTGCGCTTGATGGCTGTGGGTGCGCCACCACAAGGGCAGACTTTAGACAACGCAGAGGGCGTGGATAAATTCAAGGTCAAGCCAAGGCCCTTTGAATGATGATCTTTTGTACGTCGCTGGTGCCTTCGTAAATTTGGCACACCCGCACATCTCGGTAAATTCTTTCCACCGGAAAATCACTCACCACACCATAGCCCCCTAAAGTTTGAATGGCGGCGCTGCAAACTTTCTCTGCAGTTTCGCTGGCAAACAACTTAGCCATGGCAGCTTCTTTTAAACAAGGCAAACCGGCATCTCGCAAAGTGGCCGCATGCCACATCAATTGACGCGCAGCTTCTAACTGCGTAGCGCACTCGGCCAAGCGAAAGCCTACGGCTTGGTGGTTGATGATGGCCGTGCCAAAACTCTCGCGTTGCTTGGCGTAGTCAATGGC
>Ga0214919_10000951_pt1 | contig 49015 bp, 61 predicted proteins | sample LL1503_MetaG_FD_177994 | JGI IMG/M metagenome (GOLD analysis project Ga0214919, IMG submission 177994) | Freshwater microbial communities from Lake Lanier, Atlanta, Georgia, United States - LL-1503 | ecosystem: Environmental > Aquatic > Freshwater > Lake | place: USA: Georgia | collected...
GTTGCTGGTACGATTACAGCCCAAGGTCGTGACTTAACCAGAACAATGGATAAAGTCAACGAAGACTATTGGTATAATCAATGGCATCTTGATCACGAATTACACTATAAACTTGGTGTTAAAAATGTAACTCAAATTGATAAAAGTGAACCAGTTAGTATCTATGCGGATACCGACTCACTTTTTGTTTCTTTCAAACCGGCAATTGATCATTGTGATTGGAAAAATTTGATATTCAATAATGATTATCTTAATTCAATAACAGAAAAATTCATTATTCTTACAAATGATGAGACTAAAACTAATAATACAAATTGTCTAGGTATTGCTAATAGCATATCTCAACTAGAAGAACTAATTAAAAAAGACTATGAATTAATTTTAGTCGACGGTAACTATGTTAAAGATAGAAGTTTGAATAAAATGATTAATAACGGAGTATTCACCTCTGAAATTAGATTCAACTGGAATAGCGAACAAGACTTTATTCAAGGTGCCGACCATTTTAGATATGGTGGTTACTTTAAGAAGTGCTTAGAGGATTATGCTGGGTCATTTGGTGTTGAAAATAAAGAAGACTTTGAGTTAGAAAGAATTTCAGAATCAATGATTAATATTGCTAAAAAGAAATATATCTGTCATATCACATATGAAGATGGTATTCCATATGAAAGATTAAACTATATCTATCCTAAAGGAGTAGAACTTGTTCGTTCTTCAACTCCAGCATTTGCTCGTGATAAAATTGTTAGTATTGTAAAGTATTTATTCTCACATGCCGATACATTTAATATCAAAGACTTATTAAAATTAGTTAAAGGTTTAAGAAAAGAGTTTGAATTGGCGGATATTGACGATATATGCATGCAATCTTCTGTTTCTAAATACGAAACTAAAGTTCTACAAGATAAATCTTTACCTTTACAATTCGTAAGTGGAGCTCACTTTGCTGTTAAATCAGCGGCTCACTACAACTACCTATTATCTAAGAGTAAAGACCATCAACAAAAGTATGAATTCATTAAATCAGGAACTAAAATCAAATACTACTGTTGTAAAGATAAATCAGTAACAGATATGTTTGCTTATATTCGTGGTTCTTATCCAATGGAGTTCGCACCACCTATCGATTATGATGAGCAATTTGCCAAATCAATCTTATCTCCTGTAAATTCAATTATTGAACCATTGGGGATGCCCGAAATTACTAAAAGACTTTCGGTGGTAATGGATATATTTGGTGGTAAAGGAGGGTTTTAATCTCTATAAATAACACTAGATAAAGGTGAGATAAAAACTTGACCTTTTATTATAATAGGATCTAACTTTTTATTTTTTATTATAATATATTCTTTATCAGAATATAACATCAAATAATTTACAGAACCAATTGATAAGGATCCCGCAGATTTAGCATATAATTTATCACCTATTATTTTATACTCATCAAATGGTTTTATTTGTATTGTAAACTCAATACCGTTGTGATTGAATTTACCATCAATTCCTGTAACATCTTCCTCAATAGTTGGATCAACTACTACAATATTCAATCCTTTAGATTTAGCATATTCAGTAAACTTTTGTTTACATTTAATTTCATTAACATTGCCTTTCCTAGTTGTGTTTATTAAGATGGGTAAGGTTTGTCTATTAAAAAAGCTACCACTGTAATTATAAATATCATCAAATTTAGATCTAATTAAGCTATAAAAATCTGTTTCATTTTTAATTCCATTTTCTCTAATAAATGTCTTGAATATAGTATAATTATTTACCATTTTATCAATATACTCAGTATTTATTAATCTACCATTAACATCAATATCTTTATTACCACTTTGATAACTAAAACCATAGCTTTCATAAATACCAGTTATATATTTAAGAATATCACTATTCAAAGTAGCAAGAGAATTAGGTCCATATTTATTAGTATAGAATCCTGGACCACCTTGGTTATCATTTAGATAAGCTGTTTGAGTAGCCTCATTTATATAATTTGAATACTTTTTAATCATATGGTATATATTAAAAGTGGATATATAAATTATGAAAAATGACGAAATATATCCATATTACATAGATTATTTAAATGATAGACTAAACGAAGGAAAGATATCAAAAGGTTCCTTATCATTGTTAAAAATGAGTAGTTCTTCATTTGAAGATTTTAAATACAGATTTGAAAATGATGAACTTTTTCATGATAGAGTAATAGAACTTCATAAGTCTGAAATGAGAGACAAAAAAATTGATGACATATTTGATGATTTTGATTGATGAAATTACAGTTGATAATGTAAATGTTAAGTTTTATGAGGGAATGGATTTTGATTTACTTCTAAATCACGCTAAAGATGGGTCTAATGGATTCATCTTTTGTTTTATAAATAACTGGATAACTGAGGTTAAAAGTTATAACAGACAAAGAAAGTTATCATCAGTTGTTGATGACATAGATTATGAAGAGTTTGAATGGGAAAAAATAGATAACAACTTTATAAGTGTTTATCAAACCGAAGGGATGGGTATACACGATGTTTATCAAACTATCAGAAAGAAAGTTGAAAGAAAACAATTTGATTCTAGACCTTGGATTGGCGGAATGTCTACTGGAGCTTGGAAAATACAAGTTGGTAAAAGTGATGATTAGATAATAAATATATACATTAATGATTATGAAACATCTAATGAGATATGAGGGCTATACAGTTCAACAAAGAGTGGACGACATCTTGGATAAGATATCTAAGTATGGCATGGCATCGCTTAGACCTGACGAATTAGATTTTTTAAACGCTCATAAAACAGGAACTGAAGAAGAAATACATAAAAAAATGGCATTTGATGAGAATGATACTATTTTCGAAGATGATAATGGTTATTTCAAATTTGAACATTCTGAAACTGAAGACTATGGTGATGAAGTTCATTATATAGGAACTTTATATGTACCAGACTTGGTATTTCCATCAGGAAAGAAATTAGAAGGTCGATTAGAAGGTAGAATAATTGTTTATAGCGGTGGGCAAATATCACCAGACTTTTATTCAGTATCTAAGAAGTCAAATGAAGATGCTTATGATGTATTTGAGTTCTGTAATGGTTTAGAGTATGAATTAGACTCTTTTATGGATTATGTTGTATCAGAATTAGATGATAAAAATAAAGATTTATAATTTAATATATAATATCTATAATAATTAAAAAAATAATAAAATAACATGATTAAAAAGTATAATCAATTTGTTAAAGGTATTAACGAAGAATTTGAAATGGGTGAAGGACAACCAGCTCCGGTTACAAGACCTGCTGAGCCTACAACTACACCAGATACACCAACTAGACCAAGACCAACTAGACCAGGAATTACTCCAACTGAAGTTCCTTCAGAAGAAGATGCTCCTCTAGCTTATGGATATGGTGACAGTAATGATTTACCTGAAGAAGAAGGTGGTGAGTATCAAGGTCAAATGTTATTAAATCAATTGGCTAATGAATTAGGAACTGAAGTTGATGCTGACGGTTCTATTAATTACGAAGGTAAAAAAATTAACTTTTATTCAGAGACTGAAAAGTTTCATGTTGATAACAAAAAATTCTCAACAGCAGAAGAAGTTGTTAATTATTTAGGTGGATCTAATGATGCCCCTGAAAACGCACATACTCACGAACATGATGAAGAGCCATCATTTGATGAAACTGAAGGTGACTTAGCTCGTAGAGACTTGGAAGATGAAATGGGAGCTTATGAATCTAAAAGCTACAGACACACAAGACTAAAGAAATTTGGTAAATAACAAAAAAACCACTCATTGAGTGGTTTTTTTATTTTAAATAAGTTATGATTACTTAACTTCTTCAGATGAATTATCTGTACCGGTTGCGATAGCCGCATCAGATTTGTGTTTAGATTGTGTTATTTTACCACCGATATAGTTTTTAACACCAATTAAACTCGCACCAATTAAAGTGAAAGTGATTGCTTGTGTAATAACATCCATAGATTTATCAATGAACATTTTATCAATTACACCAAGTAAGAAAGATAAACATCCTACAACTACGATAATAAATCCAGATGTTGATGTTACTGATGTTTTTCCATCAGGGTTTGAAGTCATTTCACCAAATGACCATTTTTTAATGTCTCCAATTTTAGGTAAACTCATAGTGATTAAATTATTTTTTCATGATTATATATCTTTTTAGGAAACTAGGTTTTTACAATATATAAAGTGTTACAAAAGTCATGAGATTAATTAAAATATTAAAATTTATATACAGAGCTGAACATCCACACTTCTTATCAGTTGATAAAGAAACCTATTTTAAGTGGAAAATTCCTATCAGAATAACAATGAATCTAAACAAGAATTATAAGTCTTGTGAGATATTTCGTAAGAAGTATAAAGTAATGGAAGACTTTGTAGTTATTGGTCTTAAATATAACGGTAAAAATGTTAAAAGAAGAACATCAGGATTTGCTAAAGAGTTCCTAGATGAGAATGTTGGAGCTAATTGTATCTATTGTGATACTGAGTTAGATAAAGAAAATGCTACAGCGGATCATATCATTCCTATTTCAGATGGTGGTAATAACTGTCAAGTTAATTTAGTAGTTTGTTGTAAAGATTGTAATAACGAAAGAGGTAATATGGACTTTAAAACTTATATCTCTATTAAAAAGAAAAATCTAAAAGGTAAATTATTTATTTAAAGATTTTTGAAATTGGCAAACTTCTTATTATAATCAGTTTCTTCCTCATTCTTTTTCCTTCTTCTAAATTTAGGTATCCATTTAACATCCATTACATCTTGGCTAAAAAAATTATTTAATTCTAATTTTTTGAAAGGTTCTGGAACTAATTCAGCTAATTTATTAATATCTTTTACTTTACTAATTCTATGTAATAGCCTATAAGGATCTGCCGCATTCTTTTTATTGACAATATCTTCAAATAACTTTCTCCATAAAAAAACAGCATAATTCTCTTTTAACTTTTCTTCAGATTTCTTATAACCAGCCTCATCGTTATCAAAGAAGTATTGTAAATCAAGATTATTACTTTCTAAGAATCTAAAGTCAGTATTAACACCAACAAGACCGATTGAGTTAGGAAAGAATAAAGAGTCTAAATAACCTTCAAATACAGTTATCTTTTCCTCAAAGTTTACATTAAGTATATTAAAGTAATATGATAACTTATTATAAATTACCAAATCATTCATATCAGGTTCCGAGACATCTTTACCTAAGTTAACCCACTCTAAAAGATTTTCATAATTATAGATTTTGAATGTCCTTCTTTTACCTTCTTTTAAGTTACGAATTTGCATGCCTAATACCTTATCACCTCTACGATTAAGAAGAGCAATAATCCATTCAGATTCGTCCTCATTCTTCCAATACTTGGCTTGATAAATATTTTTATGATATTCTGGTGGGATTCCACGACCAACTAGATACTTATAAACACCACCATTTACCTGAATAGGTTTGAAATCTGAAATAGGTGTCAAATCTTGACTAAATACTCTTTCTAACTCAGACATATCAATAAGATTTTCAAATCTAGCATCGACAAAGTCACCTTCATAGTCAGAATAAGTCATAACACTATTTAAGTGTTCAATCATTTCCAACTTTTTATCAGGGTCTAACTGTTCATTGAAGTCTTTACAGAATCTATCAAATGTTGTTTTCTTATCACAGTTAAAGCAAATAAAGATAAGACGATTATAATAGAAGTTACCACGTTTAGCGTGAGCATTACGATGCGAGTCTCCACAATATGGACAAGCAAAGTTCACCCTGTCGTTGTAATCAACAGTTTTCCTCTTTTGAATGTTTGAAAATTCTTTACTGAGAACTCTATTTATTATACCATTTATGTAGGCTTTATCCATCACATGATATATTCTAAAAAAACTATTTAGTTTATTTTTATAAAAGTTATATAATTAGTATATTTGTATATGGAAAATTTGAAACAAATTTATGAGGCAGGTAGAGATGTTAGAGATTCTGACATTCCTCAAATATGGAAAGAAAGTTTTGGAAAATTTATGATGGGTCAAACTTGTCAAGCTGAAACTAACGAAGATGGAAGTGTGAAAGAGTTCATTTACTACTCTCATGACTTTCGTAGATGGTATCATATGAATCAACAAGCAATTGAAAGAGATATTAAAATAGACCAAGTTATAAAATAATGAATAAAGGTAGATTTTTACACGAAGAAAAAATAAAAGACCATTCAAACATAGGTGTTTATGGTATATTTTCAACTACAAAAGTTGAATGGAGGTACTATGTAATATCATATAATACTAGTGCTAATGGTTCTATCAAACTAACATCTGAGTTATGTGATTATGCGCAAGAAGCAACTCTTGATAGTATTAATAGACATGGTAAAGAATATAAAACTGTGGATGATGCCAAGAAATTTATTCAAGAGTATAAAGTAAAGTGGGAAACCGGTTCTAATAATACAACACAAGAAGTTAGGGCTAAGAAGCTTGATGATATCTTAGACAGTGACAAATAAATATCTAAGATAAATTTCTTCTGGGAATAAAGAGTAATCAAAGATATAAGCGGCTTTCATCATGTTTCTTAATATACCTTCTGACCTAAATATAGTGAATTTCTTTTCATTTCCTGAGAAAGTCTCAATTATTGTTCTAGCAAGTATATTTATAGTTAAACTACTAACATGTCTATAAGGATTAGATATAGGATAAGTTGTTGGATAAGCTTTAATTGTTAAAAACATATCTTCTTCAGTTGGCATATTATCTTTATGTACTCCCCAGAAAACACCTCTAACATTTGAATTCCAGACACTATTATTTTTGATAGCCGATTTTATTTCATCGGTTATCTCAAAATCTTTCATTATATTTTTCAAATCTTCTTTCACTTTTTGAATCAACGTATCTGTAGGATTGCCATTTCTATCAGTGTTTTTATCATCTAATACAATACCTAATTTTTCAGCTATTGTTTTATCTAAGTATTTACTATATTCAACTATATTCTTACCAGCACCCACTTTTTCATCTTTGAAATGATACTCACCAGTGAATGGATCTTTAATATAATTCTCTCTTAGGAAGTATTTAGTCTCACCAACCACAACTTCTTTTATATAAAGGTCTTTTCTACTTTTAACACCCCAATCTGTATTACCATCAGAATCTATTTCTATTTCTATAACATTTTCATCATTATCAGGATATAATGTATCACCCATTATCTCGGAATAAACACAATCATCCATAAAGAAGTGTTCACCGTGATATTCAGACCAAACAACATCATCAGTTGGTGCTGCCCAAATATCTTTATATTCTAAATATCTAGCAGAATCTCTATTTAACCAACTATCAACATTATTACAATATACAGCATTTTCTCTATTTATATACTCATCATCCCAATCTGAGTAAACAGCATCCTCTGCCCTAAATCCACCTTGAGTATCTTGAATACTTATATAACCTTGACCGGGCCATAAATCCTCATCACCGCTTAAAATTTTAGTTGTTGGGTTATAAACAACTAAGGTATCCATATAAGGATATTTCTGATAAGTATAATCACCTAATTTAACTTCTATATCTAAACTACTATTACCATCATATGAACTTTCTATTTTATTAATTCTAGCATAATCTTGAAATAGTAATTTATCCGAATCATTTATAGTATAAATTCTATCCATGTAATACTCACCATTTGTTAATTTCCAAATTAAAGCACGACCGGTAATTTTATCTTTATCATCATCTGATTTTAATATAAGTAATTGGCACACTTCGGGATTCTTAACATAAATATCAAGAAAATCTTGACAATTATTATATCTCATACAAGAGTTTCCTAATTGACCTCTTCTTTCTTTGTAATTGTTTTCATGATACCATTTTCTAATATCCTCACCACTAACTAATTCAAAATTAGTAAGATCCTCACCATCAATAGCGGCTTTATATAAGTTAACAAATTCTTCAATTTTAGAATCTAGTATTGTTGATTTATGAACTTCGGTAAATATTCTTCTAGTCCATCTACCAATACCTATATCCGTTCTTGCTTTAGTCCAAAATTCACTACCTCTTCTCTTATCTCTAATATTATAAGGCAATGTTTCTCCTAAATCTGGATTGGCTCTTGTTATTCTATTTACTTGTATTAATGAGATTGTATCGTTCTTTTCAGTGATATCAATTAAAGTATAAATATCAAGCATTTGATTAGAGTTTTCTGAGTTTAATAAAGCTTGAGCAACACTTGATTTATCTTGAATTCTTTTTAATGTATTTCTAAACTCATCTGAGTAATAAAGTCTCATTTCTTGTTTAGCCGCGGCTTCAAGAATAAAGTTTAAGTAGTTTGATAAAAATCTCATATTGTATATATTAAATGAAATGATTTAAAATAAAAAATCCTCTTAATTAGAGGAATTTTTAACAGGATTTATTTTATAACCTAATCTTTTTTTTTACGTTTTTTGTTACCTAAAATATCTTTTGATGTTTTTGTTAAATATTTAGTTTGTCTCTTGAACTGATTAGCAAAATCATCTTGTCTTTGGTCAGGACCTTGTGGGTTTAACTGAGCCGCCATATTTCCAAATTGTGTGAATTTAAGAACAGATGATTCCATACCAGTTGGTTGTTGTGAAGTTTCATTCATTTTAGACTCCATAGTTCTAACTGTTTTAGTTATATTTTCGGGATTTTTTGTACCTTTTACAGTAAACTCAACAATGTTAGGAAATCTTTCTTTTGATAAGTTGGCATATAAATCTTCAATGTGTTTAACATTCTTTAAGTCATCATCAGAGAAACCAATTTTAGCTTTAAGACCTCGTTGAGCAGCAAAGTCATCAATTTTATCTTGAAATTCAAGTAAAGCTTCTTCTTTGGCTTTTTCTGGATTATCAGGTGAACCACCTCTTGATGGAGAAGAAACTCCAACAAAATCACAACCATTAAGATATTCTTGAACTAATTTATTTTCTGATGGTTTACCAACTAAAACTCTTTCTTGGTTTTCACCTCTATCTTGAGAAAAGTGATAAGAATACATCATAAGATGATTATACATTGAGTATATTTGTTCTTCAGTAAGAACATTATCAATAATCCATTCAACTCCACTTTTCATTGTTGGTGACTCATGTCCACGAGCAGTTATGATGGCAAATAAAGAGCCACTGCTTAAACACTCAACAAAGTCATTCCAAGCAGGTCCAAACTTTCCAGTAGAAACTGCTTTTTTAGCATCTTCTATAAACGCCATAGGTCCCTTCGGACCATTGTCTCTAAAATCAGAGAAAGCGTCTTCGGGACTATCATTTAACAATCTATAATTTTCTTTATCAGATCTAACCTGAGCAAATTTAGCCGTAGAAACATCTTCGGGAATCCACTCATCACCTTCTTTTCTTTCCATGTGAATTACTGTAGGCATGAAAAGAATATTATCATCCCAGTCAAAGGCATAATAAAGTAGGTAATCAGAAGGTCCGCTTTCTGATATAAATTGATTGAATTTTTTAATCATTTAAGAATTACTTCTTTTTATTGATAAAAGATTGGAAAGACTCTAATTTATTTTCAGATTCTTCTTCCTCTTCTTCTAACTCATCTTGAATTTCATCTTGAATTTCATCATCTTGAGATTCTTCGCCACCGAAGTCTTCTTCTTCACCACCAAAGTCATCAAATGATTTGATACCATCTTCACCTTGTGCTTCTTCACCTTCTTCACCTTCAGTAAGTTCTAAAGAAAATTCTTCAACAGTTTCGTCATCTTTAATAGCAGTAACCGTTACTAATTCCTCAGTTTCGTCAATTACTATCTGATAACCTTTAATTTCTATTGTAGTTTTCATAATATTTTATTATTTTTTAGTATATATTAAATCCACCAGTTCGTTTTTATACATTTAAACTTTTACTTCATTTTAGTATAAAAATAAAAACAAAACTAGATAGATGAACGATTTTAGAAAATACGCTATACAAAGTGTCGGTGGAACAAAGTTCGATGATTACTTTACAAAATTAAATAAAAAAAATATGACCACACATTTGATAGAATCAAATGGTCTATCAGTTGATATTTTTGCTAAATTATTAGAAGATAGAATTATATTCTTATCCGATGAAATAGATTCTGATGTTTGTAATATTATTAAAGCTCAATTACTTTATTTAGAAAGTGAAAGCGATGATGATATTAAAATCTATATAGACAGTCCTGGTGGCTCCGTTTACTCTGGACTAGGATTATTAGATGTAATGGATTATATCACACCAGACATCATTACAATCAATACGGGACTAGCAGCATCTATGGGTGCTGTAATACTTTGCTCAGGTACAAAAGGTAAAAGAAGAGCCTTAAAAAGAAGTAGAACTATGATTCACCAACCATTGGGTTACGGTGGTTATGTTCAACAAGCATCTGATATGGAAATTGAAGCTAAAGAAATTAACTCTCTTAAAAGAGAATTATATGAAATCATATCAGATAGAAGCGGTCAATCATATGATAGAGTTAGTAAAGATGGTGATAGAGATTATTGGATGACTGCTATTGATGCTAAGAAATACGGAATGATTGATGAAATCGTTACAAAAAGAAAATAATATCTATGATACAAGTTTCACAATTATCTAAAGAAGAAAGAGTTAAAGAGATAATCACAGAGATTCACAAGAAGACATCAAACTCTATGAGTATGTCTCCTTTTCAATCAATAATAGAACCATCAACTTTAATTCAAATAATCGAATCGATAGAAGATAGAATTTATTTTATATCAGAGTCTCCATCATTTGAATTTAAAGGAAGAAATTATACTTGTCAACAATATAAATGTGATACAATTGAAGATTTTAAGTATTTAATGGATGATCATAAAAGTGAATTCTATATACTTTATAATATTATGATTACAAATGGTGCTATTTCAAATGCTCCAGGTATTACTCAAAATCAATCTTATATGATTAGAGGTGTTTTTATGGAAGATCCTTTAATCAAAAGAGAACAAATAATAAATCAAGTTTTAGGTGAAGAATAATATTAAAATATTTTATCATGTTCTTTTAGAAAATCATTGGTACTCAATTGTTAAAGAACAACTAAATAAAATAAAAAATTCTGGTTTATTAGAACATGTCTCCGAGTTTTATATAACACTTTCCACACCAGATATTGATATAAAAGAAAAAAATAAAAGAATACAATTCTTTTATGATCATTTTTTAAACTATGTTTATCCAGAAGATTTATTTTATAATAAAAAATTTGAAGTAATCACCACCGATAAGTTAGATTTTGAATATCCAACATTGGAAAAAGCAATTGAAAATTCAAAATTAGGAAAAGATTTTGTTGGATTTTATCTACACACAAAAGGAGTATCAGAGCCAAATTACATAAAAGACCATAGTAGAGATGCTCTAAATGTTGGTTGTATAGACAATTGGAAAGATCATTTCAATAAAATAAATGAAGGTTATGATATGAGTGGGGTGAACTTTTTAGAAAAAAATATTTACAGTGAGAGATATAAAGGTTTCTATAATGGTAATTTTTTCTTTTTTAATCCAAGATTTTTTTCAACCGTTGATTTTTCTAAAATTGATAAATCTAATAGATTTTATGCCGAATCAATATACGGTATATTTTACAATCCAAAGTTTTTTAACCTAGGATACCAAGGAGTAAACTCACCATTCTTAAAAGATACAAGATTGATTAATAAATCTTAATATATAAAGAGATGAAAAAATTCTCTAAACTTATATTGGAATCTAAGAATGAGACTCGTGAAATGAGTCCTCTTACAAATCCTGTTGATTGGGATGAAATATTCAAGCCTTTAATAGAACATATTGAATCTAATCTTCAATCAAAGGTACAAGGTCCGGGAAATGCTGTTTTTACAAGTAAAACAAAAGCTCTTCTTGATGAATTCATAGACCAAGTAGAAGAAGATTATAAAGACTATTTTCAATATGAAATACACGATGGTTCTCAAGAATCATTTTTACAAGCATTTAATATAAATGTTGATTATAGAGATATAATGGATTGTATTCAACCTTTACTAGATAGAACAGATGATGTTGAAGATTCCGGTAATTTTGACTTTGGTGCTTTTGTTATTGATATAGTTAGTATTAAATATAATACAAACGAAGAAATAGTTGAAGATTTATTAGATATTCAAGGTAAGTTAAAAATGTTAGATGTTGACTTTACTATCAGAGTGGCAAAATCTAAAGGTCATAGAGAAACAGAAACTGTATCTCTAACAAAAACCACAACAGAAGTTGAAGATTTATTAGATTTATTAGAAGGTGAGAAGATATCTAATGTTATAATCTATGTTTATAACAGTAAAACTGTTCAAGCCTTGGATTTAGATTAATCTACTTTCTTTAGAATTTTCTTAATGATTTCCATTTTCTTTTTACCACCTTCTCCGGTAAATCTATCCCAAGCACTAAATACACCAAAAGCAAAACAATCAGCAAAATCCTCTCTTGGATTTCTTGATGTGTACTTTCTACAGAAACTAGCATCTTCTTTGTGAATCCAGTTTGACTTTTTAGGACCAGCTATTTCTCTACCTTTTCTTTTTTCAACATATCTAGTATAACCCTCAGGTACATTAGATCTTCTATCCAATCTTTTCCAACCAGATATAGCTTGCCATTCTTTAGAGTAAGAAGTTCTTTCTATGTGATCAATACAGTGACCAATTTCATGAATTAAAACAAATAATTTATATGGTACGTCTTTAACACCATTTTCAAATTCTTTTTTGAATTTGAAAATAGATGGGTTTAATGTCATTTCTTTTCTCTTTTCAGAATCATGCCATCTACCATGAACACCACCTAAATCTTTTAATATTATTTTATCAATTTTATTTTTGATAAACTTTTTATCAAACGTATCAAATGCCTTTTCAATTAATTTAATTTGGCTAACTTCGAATTTTTCATCTAAATCAGTTCCAAATTTTTCCTTAAAAGAAATAATCATTTCTTGAGCCTTTGTAAGCTTTTCTTTTTTTGATTCAAATATTGAAAAATTTTTAAGATGTTTCATAATCTTATATATTAAATACAAGATTATTTTTTTAGTAACCGTGACTATCAACTACTACTAATTTAATATCTACTTGATATTTAGATATAATTAGACTTTCTATGTTATTTAATACTTCTTGAACTAAAGAATCAATCAATTTATAATACTCATTTGAACGATACTGACCAGCACCACCAGAAGGTTGGCCCGAAATTGGACCAATTGTACCACCATCAGGAAATCCAGATATTGTACCAACTGCTGTATATAAAGGACCTTGGCTGGTTATAGTTACTTTACCTGTGATCTTTTTACTAGCATCAGAAGTGGCATTTAATATAGCAATAGTAAATTCTGGATTTGTTGACGGTGGTGTGTTTTGAGTCTCATTAGTATTTTGTGTAGTAGAGCTTTGAGTTCCTGATGTACCACTTTGAGTTCCCGACATAGTGTTTGTATTTGTAGATTGACCAGTTTCACTTTGAGTTCCAGTAGTATTACTTACTTGACTTTGTGTAGGACTTAAAGTATTAGCCGCTTTATTAGCATCAACATTTTTAGTAGCCTCATCCCAATCATTTTTAGTAGCTAAAGTATATGTGAATTTATTATCATATTTTTCTTTATGTTTTTCACAATAGCTAAAAAATTCATTTAAACTATCAGCAGTTGAAAACACTTGAGAACCTTCAGACCAATTACCTACATTTTTACCACCTGGATAACCTAAATGTACTTTAATTCCATTGTCAATTAAAACATTCGGAGTTATCAATTCAGGAGCTGTAAAATTATGAGGATTGAATGTATCTGGATTATCAGTATCACTATCTCTCCAAACCAATTGAGTAGCGCCATTAATAGTTAAGAAAGCTTTTGCGCCTCTATATTGAGATAAGTAATAAACATCAACATATTGAGAAGGAACTAAAATAGGAAGACCATTTTTTAGTGTAGGATCACCATTTATTGTTCCAGCAGTTTTAGCATATTCTTTCATAAATATTTTTTTACCGGAAGAACCTATCCAAGGATTTAATTTATCAAGATTTTTTTCTTTTAACCAACTGTCAGATATTGTAAATTCAAGACCAGGTACAGTAGAAAACATATATTGTTTTAATTCCCAAGTATTATCTTCTTTCTTAAACATAACATATAATTTATCCACAAATTGGTCTGTATACTTATCACCAATAGACTGACATTGTGTTCTAATAGCTAAAATGTTTAACCTATTAATATCTTCATATATCTTATAGTTTTTAATGGTAAGTAATTCGATAATAACATCAACATCTGGATTCTGTTTAGGTGTTGGTTTAGGATCAGGCTGTTTAGCCGTAGTAGATTGTGTAGCCGCCACAGCCGCATCAGTTTTTGGTTGGTCGAATGTTGTATCACTTGACCCAGCAGTTGATGTGTAAGGAACAGGTTCTTTTGAAGTAACTTCATTATCTTTAACAGTTGATACCCAAGTGTCACCTTTCTGTCCTTCAGCAATTCTATCTAATTTAGCAACATTTTCATTATCAACAGCATAAACATTCTTAGATAAAAATTTAGGATCTTTTAATTGTTGATATAATTGTAAACTACCAAGTAAAGCAGGAGTTGCTACAACTGGAGCACCTAGGTTTCCTAAAAATGGACCTCCTTTAGAACCCATTAAAATACCAACAAAGTCATCAAACCAATTTAAAAAATTATCACCTAAAATTGTTCTTTGTGTAGAGTTAGCTGTTCCTAGATTGATTTTACCAAAGTTGTCTTTAAGATTTACATCAATACTATTTTCTTTAATATTAATAACATTAAACTTATGGTCCAATTTAAGACCTTCACCATCATTGACATATATTTGAGTCTTATGATCAAATATCATTGTTTTCATAGAAAGATAGTCAGCCTCACCTAATTGAGATAATTTCTTTTCTAAATTAATGTTATAGTGGTCTGAAAAAATAAACTCTGGATTATTAATGTTAGCATTTTCAAATACGACAGTAACAATTTTACCTTTATCAGGCAAAGTAAATTGGTCACCTACTAAATCTTTCCAAGGATTAGCCCAGGGTATATCATCAATTGGAGTATTGTCAAAGACATCTAATACTCTAACCTTTATTCTACCCATTTTTTTAGGATCGTTGTTGTCTTCAACAACGCCAACATAAGTTTTGCCATTTTCTACATTCATGATGAATTATATATAAAAAATTGATACTTGTGGTGAATAAAAATTAAAATAAAGTAGTACCATTACCACCTTTGAAAATACCACCAATTTTACCACCTAAGGCATTACCCGCCGCATCTCCTGCGAAATTTCTTAATGAGTTATGAACATCATAAAAGAAGTTGCTAGAAACTTGACCACCTAAGCCATTTGATATGCCTTGATAAAAATAAGGCACTTCATAGATATTTGAAGGTTCTGACATTCTTCCAATACCGGCAGCATTTCTAACTTTATCTAAAGTGTTATTAAGTAATCTAAGTCTTAAATTAACTTGACCTTTTAGTTCTTTCATAACAGCTTTTTCCAAATTCTGACTTAATTTTATACTAGCTTTTTTAGAGTTTTGTTTAAATTGGTCAAAACTATCTTGTGCCTTTTTCTTTCTAGATTCTTTTACCTTTTCTTTGTTATCATCATCTTCATCACCCTTATTAGCAGAACCAGACGCTTCTGATTTAACAGAATCAGAACTCGCAGCATCTTTATTAGCATTATTTTTACTATCTATTACTTCAGATTTATCACCGGTATAAGAATAACTTTCAAAAACTATAGGAGCTTTAATACCATTTTGCTTAAATGTATTAGAGTCAGCTGAAAAGAATTTTGGAATAGAGTTATCATTAATTGTACCAGCACCAACTGTTGACTGTGTGCCTCTTGATCCTGGATTACCAATCTTCCACATAGCACCATTGTTATAACCAACATATCTACCAAAACCTTGTTCATCTGGAACCCATCTTTCAAATTTACTAGTAACATATTTATAATCCATAGTTACTGTTAAACTATCAAATTCTTTAGGTGCTTGAGACATATCAATTTCTATATCATGTGGTGCTTGATCAAAATAAAACTGGCATTCTTTTAATGAATAAATATGTCTACTAACATTTTCTTTTACTACTTCAAGGTTATTGGTATCTATAGCTTTTCTAACTCTATTTAAATTTCTAACTTCAGAAACTATAATATCGCAGTTAAATCTTAACACATTTTCGGGTATAATATTTTTACCATTTGGCTTAGACCAATATAATAATTTATATAAATGAGATAGTGTACCAAGTGTCAATGAAACATCTTCGTTAAATGTTAACTTCAAAACATCATTTCTATAATCCGTTAGATATTTCTTCTTTGATGGTAAATTAGATTCAACTAACATTTCTAACCCAGCAATCTTTTTTAAGTAGTAAGACATATAAGCCTTTCTACCAGCTTGAAAAATATTAGATTGAGACTCTTCTCCTAAATTAGGATATCCTTTATTAACAATAGATGTTTTTACTTGACCATTAGCTTCCGGATCTATAAAAACTCTACCTCTTGTTTTAAACAATTTCATAAATTGTTGTTTAAAATCAGACATAACATATTTTCTAGCACCTACTTCACTTATACTACTAAATTGATTTATAAAATCCTCAACAGAACCATTTAATAAAGGAGAACTAACCGCATCTATTATAATCTCAAATCCAAATAAAACTGGATCATTATTTTCGTAAGGAGTACCACCCATACCACTCAAAACATTATAAAGTCTCTGAGGTGTAGATTCTTCATAACCATCCCAAGATTCTCTGTTGTTTTTTTCAGATCTAATAGGAGTTTTATTATCAATTACATGTAAACCGTGTTTAAAGTAATCAGTACTAGTGTCATTAAAAAGTAAATAGTAATCTCTTGTAGAATAGATACCATCTGGATCTGGTAAATCTTTAGCAAAATTGGGATATTTATTGGAAGCATTAAATTTATCAGCAGTTGATACTATATTTTTACTTTTTTTATTTCTATTACTGCCATATAAATAATAAGCAGAATTTCCTGTATAATCAGGATGTGCTTCTAAAAGAGCACCATACCAACTATCATTGTCATTTGTAATTCCAGTAACATAACTACTATTTGGTGTAAAACCAGGTTTTTCTCTTTTAAGATTTCGACCAATTATACCAATAGGAGTAATACCATCGGTTCTACTAATTCCTTTTATAGAATTAAATAAACCAGAAATGGTACCCTTAGCTTTATCACCAGGTGCTTTATCAGAACTCTTTGAATCCTTTGAATTGCTATTAAAAATACTCATAAACTATATATAAAATTTTATATTATCTTTAAGCAACACTTATAGTATCATGTTTATGCGACATTACTATTTTCTATCAACCCATTACCAAGTTTAGCAACATATGTGACTAAATCATCAGGAACTGATGGGAATGGGCTATTTTTATTACAAGCTTTTTTTGTATAATCTATTGGATGAGTTATACCACCATTTGCTTCCTGTACAGAGCCTGGGAAGGTAAAGCTAGGTTTACCAACTGCTGCTGGATAAAATATAGTCATGAATATGTCAGTTTGAGTATATTCCTTTTTAACTTTACCATTATTTAATCTTTTTTTAGTACCTCTTGATAAAAATCCATCAACATAATCAAGATGCTTACTGAATGACATGGATCTAAGTGCGTCAGTATCAACTGGTTCTGAACCATCAGCTTTTGCGTATGTCATTCGCTTACCACTTATATTTGTCATAAATTGTATTAAACCAGTTGCGCCAATACTATTTCTTATTGATGGGTTCCAAGTACCCGCACTTTCATGATTTATTAGATTAGCAACCCATTCTAATGGTATTCCGTATTTTTTAGTAATACTCAATAATTTTGAAACATCTGCCATTGATACGTTATATACTGGTGTTCCTAAATATTTATAACCGTTCTTTACCCTTTTCTGAATGAAATCATATAAATGTTTTCCTTGTTCACCAGGACTAACATTAGGAAGGTTAATATTATTATCTTCTGTGTTAGTATCACCACTATTAGTAGTAGTAGTAGAGCTTTGGTAATCAAAATTATTTGTCATAGCAATTGCTTCATCGTAGACTATATCTAATTCCTCACCGCCGGTAAAATCACCCTCCACATATTCATCACCTAAGTCACCATCATTATTAAATACATCCGGAGTATCTATTATATATTTAGTACCATCATTAGGAACAATAATAAATTCTAGTGGTGGACTAACAGTACCACCTACCACTATAAAGGTATCTATCTTCTCAACATTAAATTTAAATTGAACTTCGCCTACCGCAGTTGATTCGACGACTTTAGCCAAAACCGTCACTGGTTGTGGTGTGGGTTTAGGATCTTCCGGATTTCTAAGAGGCAAAACAACCGATTTATAATTATCACCGGCTTGAACAAATGCTTTGTATAATAACATGTGTTCGTAATTACCAGTAAATTTAAATCCTGTTATATCTTCACCACCGTAAGTTTTCTGACTATCAACATATTTACCTGAGGCATTCTCTATATCACCTCTTTCTCTATTAAACTTAGAGTCTTTTATAAGATCACTAAGTATACCACTTCTATATTGTGTTTTTAAACTTGAGAAAGATATTGGTGTACTCGGACTTTGATCACCCAAACCTATACTAACACCCGTTTTACTACTCATTCTAGATTTTATACCATTATCATATCCACTATCTAAAACTTCATAAAATTCATAATAGTCTAATTTTGGATCAGCCGGATCATCACGTTTAGATAATTCAACTTCACCACTTGCGTCAAAAAATGATACAGATACAGAACCACCGTGTGTTTTCGCAAAATCACCGAAAGATCCATCAGAACCACCATTATCCTGTCTTGGATCTTTTAACGGTCCGGAAGGAGATATCATCACACTCATAAAAACATCAAAGTAATATTGACCAGGTGACCATAAACTAGGATTTGTTATACCTGGCTTTTTCAAACCTTGATAGTTTTGTATATCTTTGTTTGATCTAATACCATTAGAAATAGTTGAATACATTTTTGATATTTTTTCATCCTTACTATCTTTAAGATCCTTTGTCCAGCCAAAATAATCTTCTCTTTTTTTAGGATCATCTGCTAAACTTCTATTATCCGGTGTGATAACATTATCAGATTCTATATCAGGAAATGTATATTTAAATAAATCACCAATTGTAACTACCTTTGGATCATTAGGCCAAGGTCCTGTTTTTGGAGTAGTTATTTTTATAGCATCCGCATAAACATTTTTATAATTTTGCTGATTATCTAATAAAGATTTAAGCTTTAAGTCAAAATCTTTATTAAAGGCATCAATAAATACTTTAATATCACCAGTAGGTGCCGTAGCTGTTGTAGTGGTAGTTGTTGTACTCTGTGTTGACATTTTTTAACTTAATTTTTTATTATGATGAGGTACTTGCGCTCATTCCTTTTGGTGTTTTTAGATAATTATCATAAATAGTACCGTATGATTTATAAGCATTTTTGGTATTAGTTCCATAATTACCATAACCAGGTGCTTTTTTATTTAATTTGCCATTTTGTAGCCATTTTGGATAATTAGTATCTAACCAATCTTGAAACGCTTTAATTTCAGTGACATTTTTAAAAGGATTATCAACATTAGGTGGTATACTAGTAGTTCCGCCAGTTACACTAGTAGTCCCACCAGTAGTTTCAACATTAGTTGAAACTACTGATAGGTTACTACTGGTCGATGAGGACATTCCAATTGGAGAATCTTTTAATGTACCTGTTACTTCTATACCGTTTTCAAGAAGACTAGTAACAGTAAGATTATATAATTTACCACTCTTATCCTGTACTAAATATGTTTGACCAACATTATAAACACTGTTTGGTGTTGGTATAACAGAAGCGGTTGTTCCAGGGTTAGGATTACTTTCTTTAACCTCTGGTTTTTTCTGTTGTGGTGGGTCATTTCTAACCTCCTCCGGTGTTTTACCAAGTTCTTTCTTAACTAGTTTCAACTTTTGAGACATACTCTTTCCATTCCAAAGATATTCTATATCTTGAATTATATAATAACCAGAATATCTGTGGTCTCTAACACTTGGATTAGTTGGAGTTGACGACGGGTTAATTAAATCAACCCCAATTTTCATAAATTTATATAAATTCCAATTGGCATTCGGTAGAGTGGCATTTAAAACTATCTTAGTTAAGTTATTAAGATTTATTCTATTTTGAGTAACAGCATAATTATAATCAGCATGAACATTATCAGTATCTATTTTACCAAGAAACTTGTGTTTAATATTTTCTTTTTGATACTTATCATCATGTTGACCACCTTTTAAAATATGAGTTTCAGTTCCATCGGATGTTGTTGAGTCTACGGTAAATACTAAAAAGCTTTTAGTATTTCTATCATATGTCTTTGTAACTGTAGCATATCCTTCTTGTAAAGATTTTTTAGTTGACTCATTAAGTGTAGTATAAGATCCTATAAAGTTTGAAGATGCGTTTTGACTTTGCTCATTTGTAAGTCTAAGACTAATTAATCTTTCAACTTCATCTGGTTTGGATTGTTCTGACATGGCTGATGAATTTATGCCTAAATCTTTAGTAGCATCTCTATTCATTTCTTTTTCTAAATCAACATAATTAAAACAATAGTAATAGTCGATATAACCAGCCATATAAGACTCATCATTTATATAAGATCTTGATATAATCTCATCCATAAACTCATATGGTTTCTTATTGGTGTTTCTCCAAGGCATAGAGTCTTTAGTATCTTTTATATTAGAATTAAAACCTAGCTCTAATTCTTTACAGATTTTTTTTAACACATTAAATGAGGTACCTCTATATGTTTTATTATTTTGAACATATAAACCAGGTATATTAGCTGTTCCAGTTATCGTATATGTTTGACTGGCTTTCTGTGTTCCTTGTACAAAGCCTTTAATCTTAAATATCATATGAATTGATTTTAAGTTTTTTGAAGATGAATTTAAAAACAAATCAATAGTAGCATCATCTTTTGGTGTATTCTCACCCTTCAATACTTCTTTAGTATCTTCAAATGTAAATTCAATCATTGGTATTAGACCACTGTGATATAATCTCAGAGATTTTAAATTTCTATCTTCAATAGCAAAGGCTTTATACCAAATCAACGGTGTATAACCCATACCTTTTGTATAAGAATCTTGATCTACTGATGTTTTATCCTTATTCATCTTAATAGCAGGAACAACAATAGTCGGTTTATCTATTTGAGCTATAATTGGTCTAGTTCCATCTATTGGTTTTTTATCAGCATCTTTATCTTTACTCTCAGGTTGTGCTATAATTTCATCCTCTTTAGTTACTTTAACTTTTAATTCATATGGCTCAATTCTATCATCTGTACAAGTTATTGATAATACATAATCACCAGGTTCTGTAAATTGTAATTCTTTACCAGGTCCTCCAAATTCAGCATTTGTTATATCCAAGTTTCTAACTTGTTTCAATTCAACTTCATTATCACCAGTCAATTCACCAGGTCCGCTTTTTTTAGTAATTATAATTTTACCGGTTATTAATTTATTATCAACAGGGGCAACAGTCTCATTAGATCCACTAGTACCTGAAGATCCACTAGTACCTGAAGATCCACTAGTTCCAGAAGATCCACTAGTTCCAGAAGATCCACTAGTTCCAGAAGATCCAGAAAATCCCATTTTAGATATAAGCTTGGCCAATGGTGTTAATGATTGAAAGTGATTTTTCCTATCACTGAGTTTTGTAGCACCCTTTACCTTTGAACCAGTTGACTCAGAACCACCAGAATAAACATTAGATGAAGGTACTCCATTTTTTATAGCAGCATCAACTAATGTGAGTGTACTAGATGAAGATGTGTATGGCTCATTTATGTGTAAATTTTTTAAAGAAATTTGTTTGTCTAATAAATACTTTGATATTTCTGCCGATTTAGTACATCCTGCGCTAAATAGAACTACTATTGGGTTAGATGAATTTTCTATTGCCTTTTTTACAACACTATTATCAACACTATATCTGAAAAATTCAACTTCTACTCCAGGGTAACCAGCCTTTAATAAATCAGCTTGCTCCTTTGCTGTGAGATCGCCTGGTCTATTATCTAGACCAGCAACAAATATTATCTTAGACATCCTGTACCCATTTATTTTAATTATATATTAAAGAATGAGTCTTCCGGGTTAGATATTCACTTTTATTATCTTATAGGGATATCCTCTTTTAATGTAAAACTTCTCACGTTCTTTGAAATGTTTATAAAGAATATTAGACATTTCTTTACCTGAGAAAACATCAACTAGGTCAAATATATTTGCTTTCTTCTTATCATCATGTAAACGTAAAGCACGACCGATTGATTGAATAATAATTTGCTCTGACTTAAATGAGTCGGCAAAGATAACATTGAAGATGGCATTGATGGAAACACCTGTTGATAAAGTACCATAAGAAGCTACAAGAACTCTAACTTTACCATCAGTGTTCTCCATTTCTTTTTTAATAACTTCTCTTTTCTTTCCAGATATTTCACCATCAATATAATAGAATTCTTTATCAGTTAATTCTTTACTTAAAGTGTTAAAAATTTGCTGACCATATTCAATTGTATGAAATAATAATAAAGTATTTGAATCACATTTATTAACAATCTTTTTAATAAACTCTAATCTTTTACCAGACTGATGTATGTAATCTTTTTCAATTTCAAAAGCTTCTTTACCATAACCACCTTTTCTAATTTGAGCAACTCTATCATCAAAATCTAAATCTTCATGATTCATAATAACAACCCGAACATCCATTGGTGTAATAATTCCTTTTTCTTTAAGTTCCGTGGCTGATACTTCTGTAATTTTTGGACCAAGAACAGATTGAATAGTTAATATCTCACAAGTTTGTTCTTCTGGAAATGTACCAGATACTCCAAATCTTGAATAAGCATTTTGAAATGTGTGACCTAAGATAGTTGTTATAGTTTTTGCTTTAGCTCCGTGTGCCTCATCAGTTACAACTGTATGAAACTGTTTAAAGAATTCTTTGGGCCACTTTTCTAGAGATTGATAAGTTCCAATATAAATATTAGCATCTAATGTCCCAGACCATTTACGAGGTCTTTCTGACATCACTTCCTCGATTCTAATATCACATGGTAGGTGAGAATCATTTAGAATATGGTCTACTTTCTTTTCTCTCATCTCAAGAATATTATTAACACCTAAGTTATATTCAACAATATTATCATAGAATTGAGTTACTAATGTAATTGAAGGAACAATAATTAAAAACTTTGCTTTAGATTCGATGTTTCTTAAAGTGTAGAAAATAACAATAGATATGATTAAAGATTTACCACCTGAAGTAGCAACCTCAGCCATACAGTATCTATTTTTTAAAATTTTATAAGCGGCTTCAATTTGGTGATCATAAGGAGTGAATGAAACCCACTCACCTGATTTAGTTCTTACTTTGTGACTTTTAAAATAATCTTTACAGAATTCTTTAACACCTTCTAAAGTAACATCTCTATTCAAAGGAAATTCATCTTTGTTTTCTAAAATAAAAGGAGCATCAATTTCTTTACAACCTCTCATAGCTTCTTTCCAAAGACCTAAACTAATTCTGCCGTTTTTGAAATATGATTGCTGACCATTCCACACACCCATCTTAAAGGCTGGCATATATCTATACCCTTTGACATGACGTGTCAACCAAAGACCTAATTGATGGTATTCAATTCTGGTAGCTTCGGATACAACAAGTTCTTCTTTCTCTGAATCATATCTAAATTTCATCTTATAGTTATATATAAAATATACGTCGGTGTTTACATTTGATGATTTTCGAGGTTTTTTTGAGGTTTTTTATAGAGGGAAGTCATGTAAATAGATATATAATAAAAAATAAACTAAATTATGAACATTAAATCATTCTTTAAAAAATTGTTTGGTATAGCTAAAAAAGAGGTTGAGGTTGTTGTTGAGACTAAGGTTGAACCAGCAGTTGAGGCTTATGTAAAACAGAAAATTCAAGAAATTGATGTTGAAAAAGCAACAAAAGCTATAGAAACCAGATTAGCTGAAATCGCTGAAGAGAAAAAAGCTGAAAAAGTAACAGCTAAAGATATCAAAGCAAAAGTTAAGAAGGCTCCAGAAGCTAAAGCAGAACAAAAACCTGCTGCTAAACCAGCTAAGGCTAAACCTGCTGCTAAACCAGCTAAAACTGAGAAACCAGCTACTAAGCCAGCTTCTCGTAAGAAAACTGATAAGTAATCAGCGACCTCTTAAAAAAATTAAACCCACTCAAAATTGAGTGGGTTTTTTATTTATTAAAATCCTAAAGATGAAGATGTAACAGTTGGTTCAACATACGAACCGGTTGTATTAACACTAGCAGATCTCAATGTGCTGTCACTTTTGAATCTAAGAAGTTGTAATCTAGTATTACCTCTAGAATATGACCAATGTATCCAACAGCTATGCCCTCTTGTTTCAAATAATATCTGACCATACCCAACCGGATTTGACTTATACCAGGTTAAAATGGCATTTAATAATTTGATATTTTCACCAGGTGATGCGGAATTAGCTCCAAGAATTTGACTATCTATAGCTTGTCCTTTTAAGTGTTGAGAAGTACTACTACCACCAGATGGTATATAGCCTCTAGTAGCACTAGTTATATACCAACTTTTATATAAACTTGGATAATTTGATTTTAAGAAAGTAGCAAATGGTCCTAAAACATCAGATACGAATTCATTCATATTTTTGGTAATACTTGAACCACTTATTCTGTTTCCACTAGGAGCTATAATATCTGATGTTATAGACCTATATCCATTACCGGTGCTTTGTTTTGTTATAACGGATGAGTTTTGAACTTTACTTAAATCAGTTGGTAGAGAAACCGATGAGGTACTAACATCACCACCAGGAGTACTAACATTAGAACCACCTCTATCAACACCACCTCCGGTACCATTATCAACAGATACATCTTCATCTCTACTCAACTCAACTGACATGAAAGAGGCTACTGGAACACCATTAACAAGAACCTCTTCACTACCAGCAAATTCACCTTCTGTATATTCATAATCTAATTCTTGTAAATCATCAAATACATCAATTTCTTCGGTCTGAGGAATCTCACCAGTCCAAACAGTAAATGTTGGCATATCGGTTTTTGCCTTTATCTCAAAAACAGATGAGGTGGAACCAGGTGTGGTACCATCACCACTATCAAATAAACCTTGAATATTTAATTTAATTTTAGTATTTGATTGACTTGGTCCAGGTGGTGTATCATTAATAGCCGCTTGTTGTGGTGTATTATTAGGAGCTTCTAATGGACTTTTATACTCTATTAACTTACATTCCTCAGAGTCTGGAGAACAAAGTTTTAAATCATAACTACTATATGGTACACCTTGTATGGCATTGACCATGCTTATAAATTTTTGTATAACTTCTGATACAATATCAGAATCTCTATTACGGCTTCCAAAATAAACTATTTGGTCTCTTGGTCTACCACCCATACCATAACCTCTACGATCTATATACATCATTTCAAATGATGTGTCTTCTGGAATAGCTTTAGAATCATATTGTAAACCACCATCAGTCCAAACTAAATAACCTTTTCCACCATTCTCTGTAAATCCTTTTGGTAGATTAACAGTAACTACCTTATCATTAACAGTAGATTTATCTCTATAGTTAGGTTGACTCATTTCAGGTTGACTATCTATATCAATACCAACAATAAATGGTTTTTCAACAACCCAAGAGGAAGTTGGTAGTTTAGATTCATCTGTAGCATCATCAACGCTAGAAGTAAGTATAACAGGATTTTCGTTTGTAGTTCTTAAAAATCTATCTGGACCATTTCTAACACCATTTGTTTTTTTTCTATAATAATCTTCAGCATCTTCCGGGTTAGAAAATGTTCCCAAATTAAAAGCAGGATTCGGTTTTTGACCTCTCCATTCAATATTTATGCTACATCCATTATTTAGATAATAAGGACTTTTGCCATCACCATAAACTCTTTTAGTTACCGGTTCATCATCTGAATATGGATCTTGTATAACTTTATAAACTTGAATATCTGACATAAATTTTGCTACGGCTTCTCTGTGAGATAGCCAAGCTTTTATAACTTCATCATCTGTAAGAGAAGCACTAATTTTATCACCATCTATATAATACTCAGTGCTGGCACTTGGCTGAATGCCTTTAGAGTCCATATGATGAACAATATATTTATGTCTACCTTTTGTCCAAACTTCAAACTTAGCTCCCTTTGGATTATATCTTTTATCATCAATTCTAACCGTCTTGCCTAATTTACTTTCAGCCATAATTTATTATTAATTTGAATTTAAACCACCTATAACAATTTTATCACCCTCTACTCTAACCGGTGGTTTAGATTCATCTAAAACAACAGGTGGTAGAGAATAACCATTTTCAACAAATTTTCTTCTATTGCCATCTTTCTTAGTTGTTTTATTAGGAACAGCTAAAGCTTTTCTAACATTTTCACCTGCTCTACTACTTGGTTCAAATGTATATCTATAAGAATCCAAAACATCAAGAGGTGGGTGGTATATAATATCTCCAACCATTATATTAAGAGGGTTATCAATATTATTAATAAAAAGTAAAACATCCATACTTTTTAGTACAGAGGCATCATCATATATTGACATCATTACTAAATCCATTCTCATTTCTTCACCTTGTTGAACAACATATGTACCTAAAGATTGATCAATTTTTACATCTACATAAGCCAATACTGGATAATAAAAGTTGTATAACTTAGTATAAACGTTATATTTTAATGATTCAAGTGATATTATATTCATCCCAATTATTATTTTTTAAGGAGCAACACTAGGTGTTTTACCCGGAGTTGTATTTGTATTTTGTTGAGTGGTGGTAGGTCCATTATTAGCGCCTTTAGTAAGATCTCCATTGTTTGGTAATTTACCATCCTGTGTTTTAGTAGTATCTATATTAGCAGTTGAAGGAGTTCCACCAGTAGGGTTTGTATTATTAGTAGTTCCTGCTGGATTAGTACCTGTGCCTGTAGTACTTCCTGTTCCATAAACTTGATCATTTAATGGTAATATACCAACTGGCTCCATATAAGATGTTTTACCATCGCCAGCAGCAACAGAATTTGTTTCATAGAATGTTTTTTGAACATCAACAGTTCTTAAATAGCCACTATTAAACTTAGCCATTATCTCTTGTAAACCCCAAGCTCTAGCATTTGTTAAATTAAATTCAACTTTAATAGAAGAAGGTAGATCATTAAAAGCCAAATTAGGTCCTAGTGATAAACTAACATTCTCAACTAACATATCACCTGCGCAAAAAGTAGGTCTCATTGGATTACCTATTGTTATGTGCCAAGGTGTAGATGGTAAACCAGCCAATGAGTTAACAACACCAACGATTTTAACTCGATATTTTTGAAGAAGACCCGATAATGCCTGTACGGTATATTTTTTAAGAGCCCCGGATATTTTATCAGCAATTGCTAACCCATCATTTTTTGTTTTTTCATTGGCGGCTTTCTCTGCTTTTTGAGGATTTGGTGTTTCTTCTGGATTAGGTGGAACCGGATCAGCAGAAGGTGTGAGTTCCGCGGCTTTCTGTGCCTCATTGTAAACTTTTTCAATAGCGTCCTTAACATCTTTAACAATACCATCAATTGCCTTTGATATACCCAAAGCAACATCTTGAATTAACTGATTTGGATTGTTTGCCCAACTTATCATTTTACCAGCGGCTTTTTTACTCAAACCATATGTCTCACTATTGGATGTACCAAAACGTGTTATCATACCCAGTAAATCCATCCAAACAATTGTTGGATCAATTCCAGATATGTATTTTAACTCATACTCACAAACCATTTTTATATTAACTGTACATTTTAAACCCGCGCCAGCATCACCATATCCTATAAGTTTTCTTCTTTTTGATTGTTTAATTAAGTTTGGATTACCAGCTGGTATCGAGTCTTTAGCAGTACCTTCAATTAAATCCAAAGAAGCTAAAAAGTTTCTTTGAAAAATCTCAGTAAATCCTGGTAAAGGAAGAGCATTACCAGCAGCACCAGCAATACCACCTAAGTTACCTAATCCTATATCCTCACCTAAAGAAGTTAATATAGTTTTAAAATCCGCCTCAGAGTCTGTCCATTCTTCACCAAATGTTATGTCTAGAAAATTCTCATTTTCTGGAATCCAACTTATTAGAGTAGCAAAAGAACCAAGGTCTGTAGGCTTTTTAGGAACCATGATATTATCATCAGATGGGGAAGCAAATCTTCTAGCAATCATTAATCTATTATTTGGATAAACACCTATATTTTTTAGATAAGCAAAATCAGCAGGTCTTAAAGCTCCTTTTGTACCAGAAAGTTTTTCTATTATATTAAGAACACTGACATCATAAACGCTATTATTATGTAATGCTTTTCTAGTTGATTTATCTCCTTTCTTGTTAATAATATTACCATTTTTATCTTTTTCATCATTATAGTTAACGTCATTTAAACCTTTAGGATCATTTTCAGTAACATTTGGCCAAGCTCTTACAATCCTACTTCCGGTAAATAAACTATTACCAGAAACCATACCAGCTTTACTTGAGGTCACATTATATTCTTCAACTCTAACATTTCTGCTTTTACCACCATTAAATGTAGATAGACCACTAGCACCATAGTGACTTCTCATACCGATTAAGCCAAGCGGCGAACCACCTAATATTTTAGCATTATACGCCATGTTAATAATTTAATTTTTATTATATATTAAACTATTAGTAATCTCTTATGATTTGTGAGTTGGAAAATTTGGAAAGATTTGAAAAAACATCATCGATTATCTCTGGGTTTTTTCTGAATTCATTATAGAATATTAAAACGTTAAAATTATTTTCACCAAGAATCTTTTTAAGGTTGAGGAGTTTTTCAATTGAAAACTCGTTTTCAAAGTCGGGTATGTAGTAGATGTCTTTCTTTTTGTCTATTGCTTGTTGTATCTTTTGAAATATTAAAACCTTTAAATACATTTTATCATCAGCAAAACTAACCTCTTCCTCTTCCATTATCTTTTTAATATCGATAATGTACTTGTTCTTAATTCGGTTAACTTTGATAAACTTATCAACTTTTTTCCTAGTTTTACAATAGACACAAAAAAACTCCACTGAGATTAATAATTTTTATAGAAATATATATAATATACTCCTTTATCCCTCCTACCTTTTTATTTTCAAGTAATTTAATTTTGAAAGTGTAAGTTTAATATATAAGAAATATGAAGAAGTATTCAGATAAATTTCTAAACCAATCAAGTAAACTAAAAAATGCTAGAATAGGTTTCGAGTTCGAGTTTTATATGAAGGATTTATCCTATTATAAAACTATGGAATTATTAAACCAAGAATTAACACCAGTAAAGGTGTGGGGTTTTAGACAATATCACTCTGATTTTACTCCAGATGAAAAGAACTTCAAAATAGAACCCGATTTGTCAGGTGGTTCAAACATGGTTGAGTTAGTAACAGGACCATTAAGTTATTACGATGCTAAGTATTATTTAATTAAAATAGTTAAGTTTATTCAAACTTATGGTTATACGAATGAAAAATCTTCTATACATTTTAATTTATCATTTAATGATAATGAAAAAAACTTAAATGATTTAAATATACTTAAACTAGTTTTAACAACAGACGAGGATGAAATTTACAGAATATTCCCATCAAGAAAAGATAATGTTTATGCTAAGTCTGTTAAAAAAATGATTCCATATAAAGAATATGATTTCTTTAATATCCCAATTAGTGTTGTAAAAAATAATTTAAGAACACCAAACGATAAATATTATGGTATTAATTTCTTAAATATTAATAATGATAAAGATACACAAAGATTAGAATTAAGATATATTGGTGGTAAAGACTATGAAAAAAATATAGGAAACTTAATTTATTTCATGGATAGATTCATTATAAATGTTTACGATTCTATTGATACAGACTTCACATCAGAAGATGTTAATAAACTAGAAGAATATTTAGAAGAACATATTTCTTTATTTAAGAACTTTTCTAAGTATGATAACTTTATAGTTGACTTTCCAACAATTCAATTACAAATTGACCAAGTTAGCTCGTATGACTTAATAAGTGCTTACTATCCAAACATTTATACTAAATTATATAATATAATAGATGCTACTGATGGATTAAAAGAATGTATAATTAATTATGTAACTTTAACACAAACTGTTGAAGTTGTTGATGCTAGAATAAAAACAACTTCAACTTTAAGAGGATATGACTTAATTAACTGCGAAACTGAAGGAATTTTTGAAGATTGTTTCTTTATTGGTTCAGAAATTACAAACTCACAAATGAGTAAATGTAAGTTACAACAATCATCAGCTCAAAACTCAAAAGTTCTAAACTGTAGAGTTGAAATGTCTGACCTAACAAACTGCTACTTTATGGAAGGTTACTTAAATGGAGATATGTTTGGTGGTGTTTATCGTTCTGGTAAATTAGGACCTTATGCTACTATGGATTCAGAAGTTAAAGTTGTTACAGATGATCATAATTTCTTTGATACTAAATTTGACACTGAAAGTAAAGGTGACGGTAAAGGTAATATCAAGGGTTATGGAAAAGGATTACTTGGTAAGAAATAATGAAATACTTAAAAACATTTGAAAGTAGTGAGAAACTAGAGTTTGGTGTAACGCCTGAAGATATTGAGTATTTATTTACCGATATATCAGATAATGGTTGGAAAGTAAATGTTAATTTTTCAAGAAAGTTATTTGATTTCAAAGGCACAGATAAATCTATTTTTAAGAAATTCAGTTTAATTCCTTACATAGAAGTTTCAATTAGTAAACCAACACCATTTGAACAAAGATTTAATCGTTCTCAATGGAATGAGATTCAAGAGTTAAAATCATTTACAGAGTCTGATGAATTTCAAGAAATAATTGAAGTCGCTTCTTTAAGATTAGATGAATTAGAACTTTATATACAAAAACTATCGTGTGTAAATAACGCATTTAATATATTAATATATAGAAAAACAGATCAAAATTACATAAAATAATATGATAAAGAAATATCAAAACTTTTTGAACGAAGAAGTAGGTCTTAAAAACATTTCTAAGATAGCGAAACTTTACAAAACTGCCGAAATTTATTTTCACAAGGACTTAGATGGTGTTACGTCAGCTATCGCTATGAAAGAATTCTTAAAGAATTATTATCAAATAGAAACTGTTGATTGTCATATTATTCAATATGGTGGATTAGAATATGCTGTTAAACATCATCAAGAAGGTAACCTTTGTGTACTTGTTGACTTTGCTCACGGTAAACCAATGTTCCATATTGCCACTGACCACCATGATAAACAATCAGGTACGGAAGATACTCAATCTACATATTTCAAACATACTCGTTCAAATGTTGAAACTATTTCAGGTGAAATTTCTTATTCAGATATTTTCACAAGTCAAGATATTGAGTTAATTAAAACTGTTGACTCTGCTAACTTTTTAGCACATGATATTAAACCAGAAGATGTACAAAATGCTATCTTCTCTCCAGATAAAACTGTTTCAGCCTCTAAGAATAGATTTATGATGGGCTTTGTAGTTAATAGATTATTATTAGCTTATAAGAATAAAAGAATTACAGCTAAGTCAATGGATGGTAAAAGAAACCACATCAATAGAAATATTCTTGAGTGTTTAACTTTAGATTCAACTGGTAGTTTATATTCAATGTTTAATAATCTTAAACACTATATTAATATGGCTAAAACCAATGATAAATTAGGAAGATTAGCAACACCTGAAGAAATCACCGATAACTTAAATGCTTATATTGGAAGAATGAAAAATTATAGTTTCATTGAAGATCCAAATACTGGTGATGTAACTGAATATGATCCAACAAACTGGAGACATAAAAACTTATTAGCAACGGGTGCTAAGATTGGTAAAGGTGTTAACTTTGATGAGGATTATAACATTGTCACTCAATATGGTGGTGGTTCAATGATTAAACCAGGTTCTTATGATAGATATGTGGTGTTCAAGAATAATCCAGAAGCTGACTTTAACTGTATTGCTTGGCCCATGGGTTTATTACAAGTTTCTTGTAATCCATTCAAAGAAAAGAAATTAAAAGAAATTAACTTAGGTGAAATTGCTAAAGAAGTTTTAGCTAAACACGAATCAATTCTTAAAAGATTTTATGTTTCATTAGAATCAATTAAAAAAGAATTTGAAACATCTCAAGATTGGAAAGCAATGGCTAAAGCCGAAGGTGAAGAATATGAAGGTGTTGGATTTAGATTTAGTGATTTAGAAGCTTTCTATAAAGATTGTTTATATGCTAAGAAAGATGGTAAGATTGTTAATGTTGATATTAATGAACCAGAGTTAAGATCTGATATGGACACTTTATTCAGTGAACTTACTCCAGACCAAAAATTCTATTTAAGTAATATTAAAATTCCTGCTTGGGAACTTATTATTAGAAACTCAGGTGGACACCCATCAATTACAAACATCACAGGTTTTAACTTCTTAAAATATAATAAACCAGCTCTTAAATTGGCTTATAGTACAGAAAAATATGTTGATGTTCTTAAAACGGTAGCTAAAGATTTTGTTAATGTTCTTAAAGAAAAGATTGATGTTGCCAATGAAGGTGGTGAAGTTGAGTATGATACTAAAGGTGTTGAATTGTTAGGACAAGATACAAATGAAAATTTTGAATATAACTTGGTCAACAAACAAGGTCAACAAACTCAAGTAAGTAGAGAAGAATTTCTTAAAGCAGGTGCCTCTAAAGGAATGAAGACAGATAGAAAAAGTCTAATGACAATAGATAACACAAATAAGAAGATAATAGCTAAGTTTGAAAGTTATAAAAACAAATAAAAAGAAAGAGTTAAGATAAAATCTTAACTCTTTTTTCTTTTTCATATATTCCGTTTAATATTGATTCTAATTTAACATCACGAGCTGTTTGTTTATCCCATGAAACAAGTATTTCATTTGGTGGTAAGTGTATGTCTAAATAACATTTAAACTCGCCAATACTACCAACTAAAACTGGCCCATACTCATTAGATTCATATTTTACCGATATAAAGCTATCATTATATTCTAAAATATTATAAACCGCCATTGGTATTATAATATAATTATGTTTAGTAGACATTTTAATATTTATTCTATTTAACTCAGTTAACAATTTATTACCTTTTACTTTATACTCATCTCTATAACTTAAATGAGGATATGAATTTGTTGATATATCAATTACCATCTAATATTTTATTAATTTTATCATTTCTCAGGCGAGAGACATTTCTTATAGATAATTTATACGAGTTGAATCTACAATCATATAAATTATAAAACATTGTATGTTTCCATTCTATATTATCTTTATCATTTTGTTCTATTTTATAATCCATATTTTGAATAGAATAAACTAAACTTTGTATAGAACCGTCAGTGACATATAAAATAATTTCATCATCATCTTCGTTTATCAAAGGTGAATAAAATATTTCTACGTTAATTCCTATAACCTTATCTATACTATAAAAGTAGTAAGGAAAAGCACTTGTAGATGATGATTTAAGAATAGGTCCAAATAGTTTTTTACCTTTATCTGAGCAGAAAATATAATTAGATTTTATTCCTAACTCATATATTTTATCAAAAATATTTCCTTTATCTCCGATTCCAATTATAGATTCCTCAGGTATGACAAATTCTTTTGATTTATTCTTCAAAATATCAAAGCTTTCTTGATATATGTTAACTATACTATTAATTATAAAACTCGGTGATGTGAGAGGTGAGTTTTTAATTTCAGTATATTGAGAATCTACAGAAGAAATTACATCACCATTATATAAATAACTGATGTTCATTAGATTTTGCTCTAATGTCTTTTTATATTCCGTAAAAGATTCTCTCACAATATTCTTATCAAATTTTACAATAAAAGTTTAATCTGATAAACTTTATTAGTTTTATTATATACAAATAAAAAAATACTATTCAAATGATACAAAATGGAAGTACAGTAGATGTACACTACACCGGAAGACTTACTGATGGAGAGGTTTTCGACTCATCAGAAGGCAAAGAACCTTTATCTTTTACAGTAGGAACCGGACAAATTATTCCCGGTTTTGAAAATGCTATTATCGGCAAAAGTGTTGGAGACAAAGTAACAGTAAACATTCCACCAGTTGAGGCTTATGGAGAAATTAGAGAAGACTTATTAGTTAAAGTTCCTAATACTCAATTGCCTGGTCCTGTTGAAGTTGGTCAATCTTTACAAGCTCAAGCTGAAAATGGAATGCCAGTTAATGTTATGGTTAAAGAAGTTCATGAAGATCACGCTGTGATTGATGGAAATCATCCATTCGCTGGTAAAGAACTTATATTTGATATTGAAGTTGTCTCAGTACAATAATCTATCAGATAGAAATTAAAAAGCCACTCAATGAGTGGCTTTTTTTATTTAGTAAAAATAACACCATCACACTTAAAGTGTTCTTTAAGAATAGAAATACATTCTTCAGAATTAGAGATATTATCAAATTCATTAGTCGCTAAGTTTAGTGATGAATCGCTATCACAAGGACATCCGTTATAATGATCATACATATAATCATGAAAAGCAGCAAACATCTTATGTTTATCAGTCAATTCATCATTGGACTTTATTAATTTATAAAGATAATTTAATGTTTTTATATACAAATTCTTTTTAATTTCAATAGACATATCTTTTTAATATTTTATATAAAGAATAACTTGTTATGTAGATCATCGGATATAGATAAATAGAATTAAATAAAAGAACAAATAAAAGAACAATCCAAAAATTAAAACAAGGTACACAAGTTACAAGTTTTGTAAAAAAGTTATTATGTTTTTGTCTTATATAAGAATGATATGTCATTTTAGGATTTTTATCTTCTTTATAATCTAAAAATTCATCAATCTTAAATATTTTATTAAGTCTAAATAATTTTGCGTATTCTACAAATCCATCAGTTTCAAACCAAATGAACAATATAAAATTTATCCAGAAAATTTGTATAATAAAATCCATAAGGATTATATCATCTATAACAAAATAGTTTATCTACCTTGACCTTTATATGCCTTTTTATAGTTAGTAGTATTTTTACCTTTAGATGATTTCTTTTTAGAGTGAATACCTGGTCTTTTTGCTTTAGTTTTTGAGCGAAAAGTTGAAGTTGTCGATGTAGTTTTTGCTTTTGCCATAGTGATTAAATTTTTATTTTTATATATTCTAATCCTATTTTAATTTTTTAAGAATTATATATACTTTATAAAAATTTAGCCACTACAAATGAAGAATCTTTTCTTATTATTATTCGTATTATTTTCAATCAAAACATATGCTCAAACTGAAATCTCTTTAGATAATAGTTTATCTGGAAGCTTAAATCAAGGAAAGTCTGGAAATATAATAGGTGTTAACTTTACCGGTAATAACTCTTTTGATTTTGGTAAACATATTGCCTTAGATTTAGGAACAAACTATAACACACAATATACTCCAGATTTAACTCAAAATGAATTAATTCAAAAGGCTAACTTAGGATATAATAAAGAACATTGGGATTTATTCACTACATATCAATATAACTATTCACTTGTTAGAAATATTCAAGCTGATAATTGGTTAGGTATAGGCGGTGGTATTAAAGAAAAGTTTAGTTGGGGTAAAGCTTCACTATCATATGCTTTTCTTTATCAAAATACAGATTATATGTATAATCCAACTACAAATAAATTAAGACATTCTATTAGAGCTAAGGTAAAAATAGATAAGAAGTTATTTTCACTATCAACAGAATATTACTACCAACCTAACATTGAAGATGCTAAAGATTATATAGTATATGGTACTACTAAATTAACTTTATTAACTGGCAAACCTCTTAACTTTATTATACAAGATCAAATGAACTTTAGAAGTATCAGTGATGTTAAAATGATGAATAATTTAACTTTTGGTATTGCTTATAAGTTTACTAAAAAAATTGTAAAATAATTCATTTTTAACTAAACAAAAGAAAACATTTTAGATATATACAAAGAACAATTTGAGTCAGATTAACTTCTGACTCAAAAAAAAAATTCTATATGAAAAACACTTTAGCGTACAACTCTCTCGTTCAAAAAATGAGAGAATTTTTTTTGTCAAAAAACTTCGTAGAAGTTCCGACACAATCAAGACTGTCTATCCTAGCAGCTTGTGAAAACCCTCACTCAATCGCCACTTTCAACTACAACGGTGAAATTTGGCCCCTTCCACAAACTGGACAAATGTGGTTAGAACATGAATTATTAAATAATCCTCATTGGGATGGATGCTTCTGTATCTCAACTTCTTATCGTCAAGAAAAGAATCCTATTGCTGGTAGACACGAATTAATTTTCCCTATGTTTGAATTCGAATCAAAAGGTGGAATGAAAGAGTTGCTTAAACTAGAATCAGAACTACTAGCACACTTAGGTTTTGATTCACCAGTAGAAGTAAATTATGATGACGTTTGTCAAGAATATGGTGGTGTTGAAATCTTAGAAGATGAACACGAAAGCAGAATGTGGAAAGAAAAAGGATCAGTAGTTTCTTTACAACATTTCCCATTAAGAACTAATCCTTTTTGGAATATGAAACATAATGAAACTAACATCTTTAATAAAGTAGATGTTATTCTTTATGGTCAAGAAACAATTGGATCAGCAGAAAGAAGTTGCGATGTTGAAGAAATGAAACATAACTTTTATACAATCGAAAACGGTAAATATGCTGCTAAGTTATTTGAATTATTCGGTAAAGAAAGAGTTGAGTCTGAATTAGAAATATTCTTATCTTATGATTTCTTCCCAAGATTTGGTGGAGGAATTGGATTAACTAGAATGGCAAGAGCTTGGGAATTGTTACAACAAGAAGTTGAGGAATTAGTATAATAACTGAAACTAATACAAATAAAAAAGAGAGTCAATTACGACTCTCTTTTTTATTTTTAAACTTTTTGAAATTATGTGCTATTCTGTCTTGATAAATTGTTAATACAATATCTCTTATTGTTATGAATGGATTATTACCCGAAAAGTAGAAGTATAACCCAAAGCAGAATCCCGCAAGGCAATATAATACTAAATTGGCTCCTAAGTAAGAACCAGTTAAACTCATCAGCATTATCTGAATAGCGTCGAACCCAAAGGGGTTGAAGAACATCCCCAACATTAGAAACAATGTTGCTAGTTTTGTTTTTGTCATTTTTCTTTTTGTTTATCGTGGGACCAGGTTCCATATTTTTAATAGGTTTTGACTTACGCCTCTCAAACTCTCAATCAACACACATGAGACGCAGTTATTGAGTATATATTAATTTTACTAATATAATTTTATATATAGTGTAATGAAACATTTAAAAAGATTTAATGAGTCCAAAGAAGATGAGAAATTAGACATCTTAGATAACTTTGCTTATATAACTGATAAATTAGGTGAACCTTCCATAGTTTCACATAGCTATGGAATCGGAACTAAATGGAATCTTTCATGGGATATTAAATTAGACCTTTCTGTTTTACAAGAAGCCAATCAACTTATTCAAAAGTTAAAAGATATTGTAGAAGAAATTGATGACGTTCTTTCAGCCGCTGATAGATTAGAAAACTATAATATCAATATGAGCTTAACCAATGAACTTAGGATTGAGTTAGTTCCAAAAGACACAGGTGATAATACATTCAAATTTATTAAAGGTTATGAAAGTAGACAACTTTATGTTAGAATGAACGAAGTTGAAAGATTTTTTAATTCAAGAGGACTTAGAGTAGTTAAATGGGATAATGAATCTAGTTATAGTGAATATAATCAAACTAATAAATTAGAAATATCTCTAAATAAAGTAGATAATCAAGTTACTGCTGAATTTTATCATTTAGTTATGGCTGAGTTGAATTTGATTAAAGATAGAGACTATCAAATGTACACTAATGGTAATGATGTTGTTATATATCCTGATGAAGAAAAAGCTTATGTAGAAGTTACTACTACTTAATTCTCATTTTATAAATCTCAACCGCATCATTTTGATATCCTTCAAATAAATTCTTTCTATCTAAAGTTCCTCTACTGACACCTAAAGTATTTGTAGAATATGTAGAATATAACTTACCCAAGTTGTTATAGATTTCTATACGACCTGTTAGTTTCCATCTAATACATATTAAGGTTGAGCTTCTCATGAATTATTATAAATAAAAAAAGAGAGATTGTTTAATCTCTCTCTTCCCAAAGTTCACCAACTCCTAAAAGTCTATGTTGAGTTCCATACATATTCATGACATCGCTTCTATGAAAGTGACCATAGTAAGCATATTCAATGCTATTATTCATTTTGACAATGCTAAAAGCTTGTGTAACTTGATTACGTTCAAAAAGTAAATCAGTTCGTAGTTCAGTATCTCCAGTATCTCGAATGATACCTTCTACAAATGGACCTAAGCTAAAAGTATTATCCGGTGTACAATAATCTGGACAAGTGTGAGTTACCATAATATTGATATCTCGCAAGTCTTTGATTTTATCTACATCTAAGACAAATTTTTCATCGGGCCACCAGCTTTCAACTCCTAAAGTTGTGCTTTGCCAAGTTCCTAATTTTTGAGCTTTTGTATAACGCCACTCACGATCAACACTGACCGCACCACCAATACAAAGAATATTTTTATCAGCTAAGTTAAGTACAGTGTAATCCGCTACTAAATGTATATTAGTAAAACCAAATGGATCATTATCAAAGTAAGGTTTGTAGTCATGATTACCACGAATAGCCCACACATGAACATTGTTATTAACAAGTAATGTGTGATACATTTCAAGCATTCTCTTTTCTTTTTCAAATGTAGCGAAACCAACACCAAAGTCACCCACTTGAATTATGTGTGCGTCTTTAATATCATACATCTTTACATATTGATGTATTAGATTAAAATTTCCGTGTATGTCGCCTAAATAAAAAATTCTCATATTACAAAGATATTAATAAAATTCGGACTTTCCAAATTATTAGTTATAGATATCATCATGATGTTACATGAATAGTTATATTTATACCTATATTATGTTTTATATTAATTAATATATAAGTTTATGAAAAAACTAAAAAACTTTGAGGCTTTTAACGAGGGATTGGGAAAAGTTGGTGCTTATCTTAATGATTTAATTAGAAAAGGTGGTAAAATGGCATCTGATACTTGGGAAGCTACAAAGGTAGAAGGTGAAGAAACTAAATTAGCTGTAAATATATTATCCAGAATGATAAAGGGTGAAGAAGTTTCCGATAAGGAAAAAACTTTTTTGAAAGCTCAATCAAAAGATTTGGCTAGAATAATTCCTTTAGTTGCTATTTCTGGAATACCTATTCCAATTCCAATAACACCTTTATTAATAATGTTGGGTAAAAAATATGGATTTGATTTCCTTCCGAAGGATCATAGAGGATTATTAAAAGATGATGAAATATTACCACCGACCGGTGAATAAATCTTAATCTTTATTCATCAAATATTCAACAACTGATTCCCAATTTGGGAATCTTTCTGTTTTAAAGTGAATCCATTCTCCTTCAAATTCTTCTTGACCAGCATTACCCATATCATCAATAAGATAGTCACCTTTTAAGAAAGATTTATTAGGAGCCATAATTGTTTTCTCAACAATATCAAAACCTAAGTGGTCCCAAATCCATTGAGCTTTCTCAGTATAACAGTTTACATTTCTAAATGAAGGACGTGTTAAAATCCACAAGTCATATTTTTCTTCAAGTTTTCTGAAGCTTTCAATAGCACCGGGAATTTCCTCTAACTTCAAAAAGAATCCCCATTGAGATTGTGGATACTTTTGATTTGGATTATCTGTAAGAGCTTGTTTAGCAGCTTTGTAAAAGTTACAAAGAACACCATCCATATCAACATAAACTCTTTTCTTATCTGAGACTTTCATACTACAAATATACGGAGTTTTTCCATTCTTTCCAGTTATCAAAGTCATTTAATTTAACCAACTCTTCCTCTATTTCTGAAATGATTTGGTCTCTTCTAAGTATATGACTTTCAGTTGGAATATCACCGCTATTTCTCAAGTCAATTAGTTTATTAACTTCTTTAAGTTCTTTTATTTTATCTTGTATCATAAAATTTGATTTATTTTTTTTTCTCTTACTGATTGTAACCAATTGTAATATTTTTCCAATTTAACTACTTCTCCAAATCCTCTAACACTTTTGGATAAATTTATAACTTTAATATCTAACATTTTATTATGAATATCAAATGAATCACATATTATATCTTTATTATATCTAAGATGTTCATGTAGGAAGTCGGCCAACAATTCTAAAGTTATCACTATCTCATTATTGTTTGTAGTCTGTCTGGTCCAACAGATACCCTTGTAATTGGGCAATTTGTTTCTAGTTGAATAAAGGCAATATAATCTTTAGCTTCTTTTGGAAGTTCTTCAAATACTTTACAATTAGAAATATCTTTATTCCATCCTTTTAATTCAACATAGATTGGTTCAATTGGAACTGAAACATCAAATGGAATAGTATCTTTATAAAACTCACCATCAACATTATAACCAACACAAACTTTAATAGTATCAAACTCACTTAGTATGTCTAGTTTCATTATATTAAGTTCAGTGACACCATTTATCATACAAGCGTATTTAAGAGCAGGTAAGTCAAGCCAGCCACATCTACGAGGTCTTCCTGTTGTAGCACCAAACTCAGAACCAATCTTTCTCATTTTCTCACCGATTTCATTATCTAGTTCAGTTGGAAAAGGACCAGAACCCACACGAGTTGTATAAGCCTTAAAGATACCAGTTACATTACCAATAGCATGGGGTGGCACACCAAGTCCAGAACAAACACCAGATACAGTTGTACTTGATGATGTTACAAATGGATAAGTACCATAATCAACATCAAGTAAAGAACCTTGAGCACCTTCTGCTAAAACAGTTTTTCTTTCTTTAAGAGCTTTGTTGATATAATATTCGGAATCAATAAAGTCAAATGATTTAAGAAACTCAATAGCTTCAAACCATTTTGATTCTTCCTCTTTTACAGTTGAGTAATAATCAAGTTCTTGTAAAGTCTTTTGATGTCTATCCATAATTAGATAGTGTTTATCTTTAAGACTTTGATATTTGGAATTTAAGTCGTTGTTAATATCACCAATACGAATACCATTACGACCAGTCTTATCCATATAAGTTGGACCGATTCCTTTTAAGGTAGAACCAATTTTAGCATCTCCTTTATCTAACTCAGAAACCTTATCTAAGATTCTATGAGTTGGTAAGATAAGATGTGCTCTTTTAGAAATCTTTAATTTTGAACGAACATCAACACCGATTTCTTGTAATGTTTTAATTTCTTCCACAAGGGCAATTGGATCAATTACAACACCGGCTCCAATAATATTAATACAGTTGTTTCTAAAAATACCTGATGGTATTAAATGAAGAACGTATTTCTTACCATCAAAGATAAGTGTGTGTCCTGCGTTAGCACCACCTTGGAAACGGGCAATGATATCATAATTTGGTGTTATAAAGTCAACTAACTTTCCTTTACCTTCGTCGCCCCATTGGAGTCCTAATAATACGTCTACTTTCATTTATTTGATTATTTTTTCTAATTTGTGGTTTCTATCCCATTGAGTCATTAAACTCAGAAGGTATTCATTTATATATGGGTCACCTGATGTCAATGATATATCCTTGTTTAATTCAAACTCTTCAATATTTATTTCTTTAAAGTTAAGAATCTCTCCATACTGAGAGTGCCTTTTTGAATATTCATGTGATTCTTGCCAAGAACAATCTTCATCATATGATAAGTCTTCAGAAGTTGGTTTCCAACCTTTTGGTTCATTAAAAATACTATATTGTTTTTCTTCATAGAAATCTTCCCATTTTTTAGCAGTTTCTTCTGCTACTTTTTTATCGGTGAAGAGACCAATAATTTTCCAACTTGAAGATTCATAATCCTCAAAGTAGGATCTGACCATATAAATTTTATCCATTGAAAATAGTTTTATTAGACTTCATATAAAGAATCAATTTTATAATTTCTGAGCTCGATTTTAGACCATTCTATAAACCTTTGATCACGACCCATTATTTTATTCAATTCAGTGTATAAAGTTTCAAAAGTCATATCTTTTAGTTTATGACAAGCATATAAATTAGTACCACCTATAGTAAAATCAACCCATTTTGTACCATCACCATGTCTATTGTAATAGATACGGATTTCCACTTTACCTAACATTTGGATAAATGCTTTGTAATAAGATGGCACTCTATTGAATATTTTATTGTCAATAGTTTCAACCATATAAACATTTTCATCTTTGAAGATGTTACTACTCATTAAATATTTTTCAAGCTGAACACCTGTCATGATAGAACCTTGTTTATTTTAGAATCTCTTACAGAGGATTTAAGACCATTATTTACTTTAGTGTGATGAACTTCAGCATCGTGATTACCGCTCATATTATCATAATGTAATATTTCCCAGTTAGGAATGAATAACTCCCAAGAGTTATACTCACATCTTAACTTAGGTTTATGGTGACTCTCAGTCGCAATCTCTATCATTCCTCTACCAATATGAGGCATACTGATTAAGTACATTTCATAAATACGACCATTAATAAATCCTAGTGAGTTTTTACCAATAAATTTTGCTTTTATCTTAAACATATTACAATTCTAAAATGTTATTTAATTTCTCACTACGTCTTAATGTTTTCAATTTAGAAGAGATACTATCAATAGTTGATTGATAGTATTTTCTCGTTTCTTCATTTTCATTCTGATGATATTCTACAATATAATCCCAAAGAAAAATTATAACATCATTTGCTATTTTAGATTCATTACCAATTGATATAGAACCGTTGTGAGTGTGAGTAAATCCTCCTTCACCGACTAATACAGTAAAAGCAGATAAATATATTTCACCACTATCTCTTACTCTTGAACGAATTCGAATTCCAGTAGGTGATTCAAATTTTAGTGTCCAATTTTTTGAGTGATGTGATATATCAGCTTCTACTTCAACTTTCCAAGTTTCTAACTTGGCACTTTCCATAATATCATAAACTAATTTATTTTCTGGATCCAAACTTTCATAGGTTGGTTTATCCGGAATTACTTTAAGAATAATTCCCTCATTTTTAGGTTTGACTATAGGTTTAATATTATTAAAAATAAGATAAAAGCTGACTATCTGTGAAATAGTTAATAAGATTATAAAAAATGTCATATGATTTTAATATATACTTTAATGAACAAGATTAGCAAATATAATGACTTTCTTTTAGAAAAACAATTTAATTCTATAATAGATGATATTTTTAGAATGGTTGAAGATGTGGAAGGTAAATGGACAAGTCCAACTACAATAGAATGGGACTATTCAAATGAAGAACCCGAAAAAGATAAAAATGACGTTGATGAATTAACAGATAAGATTATTGACTTTGGTGAAAAAGCTTTGAATAAACTTCGTGACTTCTTACAGAAACTACCTAAAGAAAAGATTAAAGAGTATTATGTAAAGATGATTAATAAATTCAAATCTTTGCCTGAAACTTTAAGAAGAAAACTTATAGCTGGTGTTACAGGTGTTTTCTTAACATTTGTGAGTCTTACTTATTTATTAACACCATCTGCTGGTTCAACAAGTAATATATTTAGAGGTGGTTTAAGTGATAACCAAACAGAAGAGATTATTCAAATAACTAAAGATAAAAAAGTTAAAACTCATGCTTCATTTGAAAAGGCACAAGGTCTTGTTAAATTAGCAGAAGCTGGTTACTCAGATGATAGAGGTGATAATGGAAACTTTATTGATGTACCAGGCGGTGGTAAAAGATTCATAGGAACTAATCACGGTATATCAGCTCCTATATTAGCTAAGTATTTTAAAGACCAAGGTGTTACAAGACTTCTTAATAAAGAAGATATGATGAAACTATCATACAAAACAGCCCTAAAAATATACAAAGCAGATTATTGGGATGCTCAACATTTAAGTGAGTTATCAGACCAAAATGTGGCTAATGTTATTTATGATGGTTGTGTTAATCAAGGTACAGATGCTATGAGGAGTATAGTTAGAGATGCTTTAGAAGAAAATGGTATTGAGATAAGTGATAATGATGTTATTTTTTCTAAAGAAGTTTTAACAAAAGCAAATACTATTAATCCGGTTGAATTGTTCAACTCAATTAAGAAATTCAGAGAAGTAAGATATAAAGAATCAGAAACATTTGGTAGACACGGCGAAGGGTGGTTAAATCGTTTAGATGCTATTAGTTATAACCCACAAGAAACAACACCAATTGATAAAGCATGATACATTTAAAAACATTTAATGAGATGATTAAAGTACCTATCAAAGTTGGCGATACGGTATTGGGTGGTCGTTTTAAAAACAAAAAGATCGTTGTTAAGAAGATTGGTAAAAATGATAAAGGTGATATTACTATCAATGGTAAACCTCTTCTTAAATTCAGAATTGTAAAAGAATCAGCTTCTTATGATGATCTTAAAAATAATGTAGAAGATTATTTAGCCCATCTAAAAGATGATGGTTTTATGACAGAAACTGGTAATGTTAAAGTTGCTGGTAAACCTGATAGAGATAATTTTTTTGTAAGAGTGTGGTTACCACAGAGACCTATTGATAATGATGGTTCATCAGAATCTTGGTTGAGTTATAGATATCAAACCGCTGGTGAGTTTACTTGGTCTCAAATAGAAGATGAAGTAAATAGATTCATTTCAATTGCTTTAGAAGAATGGAACTTAGATTACTTATATGTAATTAAAGATACAGTTGATGGTTCTACATTTATGAGACAACAATTTACCTTAGATGAATTGTTTAATCTACCAGGTGATTTTAAAATCAAGTCACTTATGATAGGACTTGGTAATGATATAAAATAAAATCTAAATTAAATATATAGTTTATGAGATATTTAAGAAAATTTAATGAAAACGTATCATTATTTGATGAAAATTGGGTAAAATTGTTACCTAAAGAATTAACAATTATTACAAATAATGGTAAATTTACATTAGATGTAAATAGTTTAGATCCAGATAAACATGGATATTCTGGTGTGTATAATCTAATGACATCGTTTTCATTCTCATATGGTCAAGATACTCTTGAAAGAAGTGATGATCCAACAGCAGACGGTGAGCCAGATAGTTTACAATTTGATATTGCCATTGTTAAAGATAATGACGGCTCAGAAGCCAATCCAACAAAATCATTAAGATTAAATATTGATTTAACATATGGTGATTCAATGATGTATGCTTTTACAATTGATTACCCAAATAAAGTTCATGTTCACCACTATAATGGTAAAGATTCTTTATATGATCCAGAAAATCATTTTGGATTTTCTGATGAATCTCTACAAGAATTGGTAACTTTCTTTAATAGGTTTGGCTTTGAAACAACACCGGATGATTTTAAATTTATTGATAGTGACCCAGATAGTTATGACTATGAAAGACCTAATGAGAAAATTCTAAAAGATACTAAGACAACTGGTAATAAGTTAGAGCCAATGTTAATGGACGATGAGATGAAATCTGAGGTTGATGAGATGAAAGGTGGTGATAGAATTATCAGATACAATCAATTTAAATCAAACAAATAAGTAAATTAGTATATAATCCATAAAATGTTAATTTTATGAGAATATCTATTGGTTGTGATCACGCAGCATTTGAACTTAAAGAAAAAGTAAAACAATATCTTTCCACTAAAAGAGGTATAGAACTAAATGATTGGGGCTGTTACTCTGAAGAAAGATGTGATTATCCAGATTTTGGACACGCAGTTGCCGAAGATGTTAATAATAAAAAATGTGATTTTGGAATATTAATGTGCGGTTCTGGAAACGGAATTAATATGACTGCTAATAAATGGTCAGGTGTTCGTTCAGCTCTTTGTTGGAATTCAGAAATCGCCAATATGGCTCGCTTACACAATGATGCTAACATCTTAACTTTACCTGGTAGATATATTTCTGAAGAAGAAGCTTTCAAATGTGTTGATGAATTTTTGAACACTGGATTTGAAGGTGGAAGACACTCAGATAGAATCGCAAAAATTTCTAACAGAAATTTGAAAAATATTTAATTTATTTTTATATTTGTAAAAAATTAAGAATCCTTTATACAATAAGGGATTCTTATTTTTTTGAGAACTTTTATATGTTTTATTGATAATACGAACTTAATAAATAATTTACATAAAATAAACTTTCACATATGGGACCTGGAATAACTGCTGAATACCTAAGAGAATTAGCGAAAGCTTCTTTACTTAGAGGAGAATCTTTAGTAAAAGATAAAGATGATGAAATTGCTCTTAAAAAATTCACAACCTATATAGAAGCCTATTGTGCTGAGATGAAAACAACCGAACATGACATTTTATTAAATGATGAATTGTTTGAAAGTGTTTATTCTATATTTCACAATATAATGACTAAAGCACTAGCTTGATTTATAAGCACCGCCTTTACGTTTTCTTTTACAGTATTGCTTTTGACTGAATCCTTTTGGATTTGAACAGTTAATACCTTTTTTATATTTAACTGACCAACGTTTTTTACCACCAGCTCTTGGTTTGTTGTAAGACTCGTTAACGAATGATTCAAATGTTAAAATATTTTCCATACTGTATATATTTTTTTGTATATTTGTTAAAATGTTTATTATGGGTTATTTAAAATTTACACTTACTTTTTTACTTGAGTTGATTAAGACAAATATTGTTAAGACAATATTTATAATTATTGCTATTATTGGATTTCATTATGCTGGTACATTTCCAGATAGTATAGAAACATATAATGTTGTAGCAGAAACAAAAGTTGAAAACACATACATATATGTTTATGAAACTATTAGTGATAATAAAGTCAAATATAATAATATTTGGCAAGAAGGAAAACCATTTACCGTTAAAGATGGTGTGATAAAACTACCAAGTTACAATGATTTTAATGTTTTATTTTGGATTTTATTTGGAGTACCAGTTGTTGTATTAGTGATTGCGGCATTTGTGGGAATAGGTGATGATGATATTGGTTGGGAGTTAGAGGATGCTTGGAAAGAAGCATTTAGTACTTTAATTTATTGTGAAGAAGAAAGCGGTATTTATTATTACTTTGCCTTAGGTCGTTTAATATCTAAAAGAGATAGGCAAATTTCAACATATTATAACGCATGTAGAGAATTGAGTATAGATGGATTTAGAAGTTTATATCGTTGTCCGAAATATCAAACCAAAACTCAAAGACGTGAAACTTTATTAAATAAAATTGGTATAAACTAAAATATTATTATAAATATGTCAACAAAAAGTAATTCTGGAACAGGTTTAAGTTTATCAGCCGTTCTTTTCATTGTATTCTTAGTTCTTAAACTAACAGGAAATATTGATTGGTCTTGGTGGTGGGTAACTTCACCTCTTTGGATACCGTTCGCATTAGTTTTATCTATTTTTGGAATAGTGTTTCTAGGAGTAGTAATAGCTTTAATATTTGGAGCTTCAGTTGAAGATATTAAATCAAAAATTAAAATTAAAAAATAATTTGTTGTTTCAAATATTTGTTGTATATTTGTATTAAGGTTATTGAGTTAACCGAAACCAAAAACAACAAATATTCTGTAATAAGTCACGGGCGGCAATCCAGACGAATAACAGACTAAACTTTGCCGAGTTTAGGGGATGATAAATCTGTTGGTCCCGCAGTAGACTTAGTATCAGTCATATCGATACGGTTGAATTAAACGGTGTATGACACGAAAGGATGAAGATGTGAACTTCTGAACTTCACAAGAAAAAAGACTGGCTAAGAATTGATTCACACGATTCTAAACCAGTCTTTCTTGTTTTAAACATATAATATATACCTTTATGAAATATCTTAAAAGATTTAATGAAGGTGGTGACGAGTATCAAACAACTTGGGCTGGCTCTTCTTGGGCCTTCAATAACCCAGAGATACCAAGAGATCCAAAAACAGAACCAATTCCTCAAAAACAAGCTTATCCTCATAGATGTCTTAATTGTAATATCGAATATTATTTTATGAAAGAAGACGGTGAACCAACTTGTCCTAATTGTAAATCAAAAGAAGCTGAGGATATTTTAGTCGATGGTTATTAATATATACTCTAATGAAACATCTTAAAAGATATAAATCATTTTTAGAAGACGGTACTGCTGCGGCTAATGCCTCAACAACCGCCGGTATGGGAGCTGTCTCAAATGCTCAACCAGGTGCTATAGTCGGTACTACAGGTACAGAAGGATCAGGTGATGTTTCTTTTTACATGATAGATAAGAAAGGTAAGAAGATTAAAAAAGGAACTCCAAGTGAAGTTTCTGATGCTAGATATTTAGCTCCAGCTAAAGGTATTACTAAGTTAAAAGAGTCTAAATTAGATGATGAAGATGCTAATATTGTAGAAGAATGTCTACAAGAATTAT
>Ga0214919_10000954_pt1 | contig 48921 bp, 45 predicted proteins | sample LL1503_MetaG_FD_177994 | JGI IMG/M metagenome (GOLD analysis project Ga0214919, IMG submission 177994) | Freshwater microbial communities from Lake Lanier, Atlanta, Georgia, United States - LL-1503 | ecosystem: Environmental > Aquatic > Freshwater > Lake | place: USA: Georgia | collected...
ATTCGGCCATAAAAGGTATTATTTAAAAAATCTTCAACAAACAAATTTTTTATAAAATCAATATTTTTTAACCCATAAAGTTTAAATAAAGTTTCTTTACTCGACCAATAGGTAATTAATTTTTCAATATCGTTATTCGCAAAATTGAGTTCATGCTCATTTAAATATTTGTGTTTAATTTTTAAAACTTTATTTCTAATTAATTCAATGTCTATTCCGCTAACAGCTTTTTTATTTATAATTATTGCCAACTTATCATAAGAGTGAGAAATTGAAATATGTTCTGTTCGATTATTTAAGAATGGTTTATTTTCAGGTGTATATAAAAGTTCAAATGCAGTAGAATTAAGTAAATGCTCAATAACCCATTTAGCTCCTGCTTTCTCAATTTCACGCCTTGTTAAATTTATTTTATTTAACGAGAACAGCTTTAGGTCAAGTATTCCAATGGTAGAATCATCATTTATTTTTTTTAAACTAAACACTAATTTATTTGTTGAGATTTACAAACATATAACTTATCTTTGTATTCTTTAAAAATAAAATATAAATATCATGTCAACAACCAAAACAAATTATAGTAAGTTTAAAGTAAAAGATATTTCTTTGGCTGAATGGGGTCGTAAAGAAATAAAATTAGCTGAAGAAGAGATGCCAGGATTAATGGCACTTAGACAAGAGTTTGGACAAACTAAACCATTAAAAGGAGCAAGAATTGCCGGCTGTTTACACATGACAATTCAAACAGCTGTGCTTATCGAGACTTTAAAAGAATTAGGTGCCGAAGTAACATGGAGTTCATGTAATATTTTTTCTACACAAGACCACGCCGCCGCTGCTATTGCCGCTGCAGGTATTCAGGTTTATGCATGGAAAGGAATGACCGCCGAAGAATTTGATTGGTGTATTGAGCAAACATTATGGTTTGGAGAAGATCGTTTGCCTTTAAATATGATTTTAGATGATGGTGGCGACTTAACAAATATGGTTTTTGATCACAATCCAGAATTAGCTGCTGGAATTAGAGGCTTATCAGAAGAAACAACTACTGGTGTTCATCGTTTATATGAGCGAATGAAAAACGGAACTTTAATGTTGCCAGCCATTAACGTGAACGATTCGGTTACAAAATCTAAATTTGATAATAAATATGGCTGTAGAGAGTCATTGGTTGATGCAATTCGCAGAGCAACAGATATTATGATGGCAGGAAAGGTTGCTTTAGTTGCTGGATATGGTGATGTTGGAAAAGGTTCAGCGCAATCGTTATCATCGCAAGGTGTTCGAGTAATTGTTACCGAAATTGACCCTATTTGCGCATTGCAGGCCGCAATGGATGGATACCAAGTTCAAAAAATGGATAATGCAGTTAAAATCGCTGATATTATTGTGACTACTACGGGTAATAAAGACATTGTTGTTGGTCGTCATTTTGAAAACATGAAACATGGCGCCATTGTTTGTAATATTGGCCATTTTGATACTGAAATTGACATGGCTTGGTTAAATAAAACTCATGGATCTACTAAAGATACCATTAAGCCACAAGTTGATAAATATACCATCAACGGAAAAGATATAATAGTTTTAGCAGAAGGACGTTTAGTTAATTTGGGATGTGCTACTGGTCACCCAAGTTTTGTTATGAGTAATTCATTTACTAATCAAACTTTAGCTCAATTAGAATTATGGACAAATACTTCTGCTTATGAGAAAAAAGTTTATGTTTTACCAAAAATTTTAGATGAGAAAGTAGCTCGATTACATTTAGCTAAAATTGGTGTTGAATTAGATACTCTTAATAAAGATCAAGCAGATTATATTGGTGTAAAAATAGAAGGGCCATTTAAAGGAGAAGCTTATCGCTATTAATTCAAGAATAAATTAAATAAAAAAACCTCAACATTTAGTTGAGGTTTTTTTTATTAATTAAAGGGATATTTAAATCTCATTATTTTTATAAAACTAAATTTTATAAATTTTTTTAAAACAATTAATTAGTTATTCATTTTTATATAAAGGAAAAACTTCCATCATTGTATTTACTTTCTTCTTAATTTTTTTTAGTTCTTTCAAATTATCTTTATTTTTTAAAACGGCATCAATTAAAGAAACGATTTTAAGCGACTCTTTTTCTTTTAATCCTCTGGTCGTTATTGCAGGAGAGCCTATTCGAATACCCGATGTAACAAAAGCAGATTTATCATCGTAAGGCACCATATTTTTATTTACCGTAATATTTACTTGTTCAAGGGCAGCTAAGGCTTCTTTGCCTGTGATATTTTTATTACGTAAATCGATTAAAAACATGTGATTATCTGTTCCCTTTGAAACAATATCGTAACCTAATGCACTAAATCCATTGGCCATAGTTTGAGCATTTTTGACTACTTGAACGCAATAGTGCATGTAATCATCGCTTAAAGCTTCGCCGTAAGCTATTGCTTTTGCCGCAATCACATGTTCTAAAGGACCGCCTTGAGTGCCAGGGAAAACAGACATGTCGAGTAGATTACTCATCATTTTAATTTCGCCTTTCAACGTTTTTTCGCCAAATGGATTTTCGAAATCTTTTCCCATCATAATCATTCCTCCGCGAGGCCCTCTTAATGTTTTATGAGTTGTGGTGGTAACGATATGGCAGTGTGGCAAAGGGTCGTTTAAAATCCCTTTTGCAATTAATCCACTGGGATGAGATATATCTGCTAATAAAATAGCGCCAACTGCATTTGCAATTTTTCTTAATCTAAGGTAATCCCAGTCTCTTGAATATGCGCTAGCCCCACAAATAATCATTTTTGGATTTTCTTTTTTAGCCGTGGCTTCTAGTTTATCATAATTAATAAGTCCAGTTTCTTTTTCTACCCCATAAAATTTTGGTTCATATAATTTACCAGAAAAATTAACTGCCGAACCATGAGTTAAATGCCCTCCATGAGATAAATCTAGTCCTAATATGACATCGCCGGGCTTTAAACAGGCCAACATAACAGCAGCATTAGCTTGAGCGCCCGAATGGGGCTGCACGTTAACCCATTCGGCACCGAATAATTTTTTAGCTCGGTCAATGGCTAATTGCTCAATTTTATCGACTACTTCGCAGCCACCATAATATCTTTTAAAAGGAAGACCTTCGGCATATTTATTGGTTAAAACACTGCCCATAGCTTGCATCACTTGATTACTCGCATAATTTTCGGATGCAATTAATTCAACGCCTGATGTTTGGCGGTGCAGTTCTTCTTTTATTAATTTAAAAATAGTAGAATCTTTTTTAATCATTTTTTATCGATTTGTTATATAGTTTTTCTGACGCCAACAAAATTAAACAAATTAAAGGAGATTGAGCAATTCCTAATAGCCATCTGCTTAGAGTATATTCATCGCTTTGAAGTCGATTATTTATAAAGTAGCCATATAGCATTGCAACTAAAGCTATTAATAGAATTAGAGCATAAGCTATAAAAAGAAGTTTAATTAAAAAAGCTGTATTTGTTAATTTTTTTAATGTAAAATAATTACACAATAAAAATAAACCAGCCCAAAAAAAAGTAAAAATATATTTAAAATAGTATAAACTTTTAAAGGAAAAGGAATCAAAGAAGAACATTAATTTAGGAATTGGTAATTCTGGAATTCGATTGTAATATTTATAATACATAATATTATTAAGGTGAACGAAGAAAAATTCACGAAAATATCCCATACAAGCAAAACAAATTAAAAATAAAATTATCCATTTTAGTTTATTCATGAATTACTATTAATTTTTTCAGAAAACTTATTTACCCAAATTAACCATAAAAGAAAAATAACTCCATAAATAATAAAAGTAAAAGTATAGGTATGATTAAATTCTAATAAATCTGGCCGATAAAACGAAATCATTGCTAGGGCTAATACTCGAAAAATATTAAGCAAATGAATGATTAAAATGCCTATTGGAATATACCAAAATTTATGTTTTTGGTTTCCGGGATAAGCGACAATAAAAACTGTAAAAAGCGCAAAAAGTGTAATTGCATTACAAGGTGAGCCAATCCAAACTCCATTAGCACCATCGATGCCAATTACTTGCATGTCTCTATCCTGAAGCACTTTATAAGTTTTAAAACCAAATAAATTTAGTAAGAAGTCAGCAGAATTTATGATTAAACCAATAAAATTTTGGTCGTAATAAGTGTATTTTTTAACAATAAATTGATAAACAAGATAAAGCAACCCATATAAAAAAGTAGAAATTAAAATAAAACGAATAAAGACATTAGGTTTATTTAACGCTTTCATTTAAATAATAATTTAGTTAAAATTATTTTGTTTTATGAATATCATTTATTTTTTTTACTCCATAAGCTATTCCAGCAGCAACTAAAAAGCCAACACCCCCATCTATTGGAATGCATGGCGGCGGCCAACAAGAAGGGCCAGGTGGAGGCCCAACTTGGGCATAAATTAAAGAATTACCAATAATCCCGAATAATATATAGATTAAGCGTAATTTCATTTAGTTTTTAACAAACACATTTAATTGTTTATAACTTTTAACCATGGGGGTGGCGAAGTTAATTATTTTTTATGGGTAAAAGAAATTTATTTTGATGTATACAAGGCATTAAAACCATTATAATAGCTTTATATTTGTTTAATTATTTATTTTGGCAACAGTAACAAAAAAAAATACCCGTCAGGCAATTGTATCTCAAAAAGACATTAACCTTGTATTAAGGATAATAAAGTCTAATTGGTGGATACCTTTAATAATAGTCCCTATCTTTTATGCAATTGGTAATTTTTATGTTTACCGATTAACCGATATATATCAAGCATCTACTGAATTTTTGTTAAAAAATAACGATGTATTTGACGAAAAAAGTGTTTTAACTGGCGATAATTTTTATTCAGCAGGAAATACCTACATCGATAATACAAATCAAATTCGTATAATTAAGTCATACGATATGGCCGGTAAAATTGTAGATAAATTATGGCAAAAATTACAAGTATCGTATTACATTGTTGGCAAGGTTCGAACAACCGAAATATTTAATGAAATACCTTTTACTATAGATGTCTATGCAGCTAGTTCTAATATTTCCGAACAAATTATCGATTTTAAAATCATTAATAATAATCAGTACCAATTAGAGTATTCAAAAGATGGAGCAATAGTAACAAAAACAGGTAATTTTGGTGATGATTTGATCGACACTGATTTTAATTTTAATATAAAATTGTCCAAATTTTTTATTCCAAATAACATATCAAGTTACAAAGTAATTTTTTATCAATTTAAACTAAATTCTAAAGAAGAAATAATTCAAAAAATAAGAAGTGATTTAATTGTTGAAAATCCAGAGTTTACCAATATTTTAAGTTTAAAATTAACAGATGTTATTCCCGAAAGAGCGGTGTTAATTTTAGATACCCTTTGCAATATCTATTCCGAGATTAAGTTAAAAAGCCGTTTTGATATTAATGATAGAACTATAGAATATATCGACAAACAGTCGAATGAATTGTTATTTTCTTTAAAAAGTATCCAAGATACAATGTCTAATTATAAACAAAAAAAATCTATTATTAATTTAGAATGGCAGCAATCTGATTTTTTATCTAAAATTGGTTTATATGATGGTCAGCGCTCTCAGTTTCAACTTCAGTTAAATGGGCTTAATGATTTAGAAAAATATATCATAGAAGATAAGGACCCTGTTTTTTTACCCCCCAATGCATACATCATCGAAAAATCTGGTTTTCTTAATCAAGCCATTAATGAATTGTATACTAAACAATTGGAATTAAATCGCTTGTTAGGCTCTGCTAAAGATGATAATCCCTCGGTTAAAGATTTAAAAAGTTCTTTAAAACGAGTTAAGCAAGATTTACTTTTATACATCAATAATACGCGTAAAGCAGTAAAGCAGCAAACTGATAATGTAAATGCTGAGATTGTAAAATATATTTCTCAAGCAAAGCAAATTCCTTCTGAGCAACAGGATGTTATTAATATTCAAAGAAGAACGGCTGTTAATGAGAAGCTATACGAATATTTATTAGAGAAAAAAGCGAGCACTAAAATAGCCAAGGCCTCAATCGTGTCAGATGTTAAAATTGTTGAAAAACCAAGGTCCTTGGGTGTTTCAACTCCAGATAAACCTAAATTAAAAAAACAATTTTTAAGCACTGGCATCTTATTTTCTTTACTAATTATATTTACTCGATCTTTATTTTATCAAAAAATAAAAACAGTAGATCATTTAAAAGATTTAACTGATTTACCTTTGATAGGTGTTTTGCCCTATATCAAAAATGCCGATAATGAAAGCATAGTAGTTGATCAAAGTCCTAATTCTGTTATTGCAGAATCTTTTAGAAATTTTCGAACTAATTTGCAGTATGCCAATGTTGGCTTAAATAATAAAAGCTTTATTGTAACTTCTTTTATGCCCGGTGAGGGAAAAACATTTACCTCTGTAAATTTAGCAACTGTATTAGCTAAGTCAGGAAAAAAAACAGTGATATTAGAGTTAGATTTGCATAAACCTCGTGTTTATAAAAGATTTGGTTTGGCGCCTCAGCTAACTGGCATTACCACTTATATAAATGGCGATAGTTCTTACGAAGATCTTGTTTCAAAAACTCATATTCCAAATTTATATTGCATGTATTCTGGACCTGTACCTCCAAATCCTTCAGAATTGGTGCTCTCAGAAAAAATGAAAAAATTGATTTCTAAAGCAAAAGAAGATTTTGATTTTGTTGTAATAGATACTCCGCCAGCAGGTTTATTATCAGACTCTGTCTATTTAATCGAACAAGTAGATTCTTCAATTTTTGTTTTAAATGCAAATTCGAGCACGAAAAAAGTAATTACTTTTTTAGAAAGTATTATCGAAGATAATAACATACAAAATGTTTTATTAATTCTAAACGGAGTTGAGCTTAGTAAAAATAAGTATTATTATTCAGGCTATGGCTATAGTTATGGTTATGGTTATGGTTATGGTTATGGTTACGGTAAAGGGTATAAAAAAACCTAAGTCTTATAATTTTTTATGTTATTAATTATGAGGTGTTTATATTTATTTCGACTCCCTTTTACGACATTTTTCTAGCTTATTTTTGCTTTTTCAAAGTATTTTAACCAAATTTGTTGTATTAAATGAGTAGTTTTATTACTCGAAATCATGATAGAAACGTTAATATCTTCAAAAACTAGAGTTAAGCTGCTGCTTAAATTTTTTTTAAATGCGAGTAATACGGCTTATTTAAGAAATTTAGAAGAGGAGTTTGGTGAGTCTACTAATGCAATTCGATTAGAATTAAATAAATTCGAAAAAGCTGGTTTTTTGGCTACCTCAAGTAATGGAAATAAAAAAATATTTACAGTTAATACCAAACACCCTTTATTTCCTGATATTAATCGCATCATCATGAAAATGACGGGCGTCGAATATGTTGTAGATTATATGTTGCAACGAATAGGTGATTTAGAAAAAGTGTATTTAGTTGGTAACATGAGTAAAGGAAAAGCCACACAAATTATTGATTTAGTTTTGGTGGGCGACAATCTCAATAAAACATTTTTAATTGAACAAATTGAAAAGGCCGAAAAAAAAATTGATAAAAAAATAAGGTACGTTCACTTTGAAACAAAAGAATTTAATTTATTAAGTATTCAAGAGCAGGGCATGCACCCCTTATTAATATGGAGCAAATAATATTTAATGTTTTTAATTAAAAGCGATTAAAGAAAAAGACATATGGTTTAAGTTTTATTCAATTAAATTTAAACAGCTATCTCCAACTTAGTTACTGTGACTGAGGTGGCGAAGCTTTAAAAAATCACAACAAAAAACAAAATTTTATAAAAAATATATTTTAAAAAAAAATTGTGATGTACTATTTAATTAAAAATTTAAGCCAATTTTTTTAGATTTTATTTGGTAAAAAAATAATATAATTTGAATTGGAAAGCCCTATATGTTGCTTCTCGAGCAGAAAAAAAAGTTTGTCTGCGCCTTATTAATTTAGGGCTTGAGGCCTATGTGCCATTAAAAAAAGAAAAAAAACAATGGAGCGATAGAAAAAAAATTGTAATTAGCCCACTTATTAATGGATATGTTTTTGTAAAAATCAATGAAAAAAACAGAGACTTGGTTTTTAAATCACCCGGAGTAATTCAATACTTGAGATATAACGGACAGGATGCCATTGTTCGTGATGTTGAAATTGATATTCTAAAAAGTATAGAAGAAAAAGGGTACTACGCAGAAGCCAAGCCATCTGAAAAACTAATGCCTGGACATAGAACTCAAATTTTACACGGACCATTTAAAGGGATGACAGGTATTGTAGAGCATAAATCCGGAAATGAACTTTATACCATTACTCTTGAAAGTATAGGCTATACGTTAAAAATAAATTTGCCAATAGAAGTACTTATTAAAAAATAAAAATTGAAAAATCGATTCAATAATCAATCAAATAAATCAAATCATTAAATGATAGTTATTGTTGATTATGGCATAGGAAATTTAGCATCTGTTTTAAATATGTTTAAAAAGATAGGCGCTACAAATTTATGTATCTCTAAAGATTATGCACTTATCGAAAAAGCTACAAAATTAATATTGCCTGGAGTTGGCGCTTTTGATGCGGGTATGGATAATCTTGAAAAATCAGGATTAATCCCATTACTAAATAAAAAAGTAATTGAAGACAAAATTCCATTATTAGGCATTTGTTTAGGGATGCAATTGCTTACAAAAAAAAGTGAAGAGGGTGTAAAGCCTGGTCTTGGATGGATTGATGCAGAAACCCTAAAGTTTAATTTAGACCCATCGTTAAAATTAAAAGTGCCTCACATGGGTTGGAATTACATTAAAATTCAAAAAGAAAACCCGTTAATTGAGATGGAAAGTAAAAGCAGATTTTACTTTGTACATTCTTATTATGTAAAATGTAAAGATGAAAGTCAATCCCTCGCAACAAGTCATTTCGGAATTGATTTTACATGTATGATTAATAAGGATAATATTTATGGAGCACAGTTTCATCCCGAAAAAAGTTTGAAATTTGGAATGCAGGTTTTAGAAAATTTTGCTAAATTATAATTATTTTTTAACCACATAGAGACATAGGTAAATTGAGATTAATAACACAAACATATCTGGATGAATTAACTTATGATGTAATTGGAGCGGCAATTGAGGTTCATAAAACCCTAGGTTCAGGACTATTAGAAAGTGTTTATCAAAAATGTTTGGAGGAAGAGTTGAAATATAGGAACATAAAATTTCAGTCAGAGAAGTCTATATCTGTAATTTATAGAGATAAGGAGATGAATGTAGATTTTAGATGCGATTTTTTTATTGAAAATTGTTTGGTAGTTGAACTCAAGTCAGTAAATGAAATGAGTTCTATCTTTGAAGCGCAGCTTCTAACCTATATGAAACTTTTAAAATCGCCAAAAGGAATTTTAATAAATTTTAATTGTTTTAATATTTTTAAAGAAGGTCAAAAAACGTTTGTAAATGAGTATTTCAAATTATTACCAAAAAACTAATTCAACTATGTTTCTATGTGGTTTATTAAATTAAAAATAATGTAATAATGGCCCTTAAACGGATTATACCCTGTCTGCTTTATGATGGCCTTGGCTTAGTTAAAACTATTAAGTTCAAAAATCCATCTTATATAGGCGACCCCATTAATGCAATAAAAATCTATAATGAAAAAGAGGTAGATGAATTAATAGTAATTGACATTAATGCTACTAAAGAAAAACGAAAGCCAAACTTTGATAAGATAGCCGATATGGCAAGCGAAGCCTTCATGCCCTTTGCTTACGGTGGCGGAGTAAAAACATTTGATGATTTTGCCAGTCTTTATAAAATTGGTATCGAAAAGGTAATTGTAAATTCTCTTATCCAAGAAAATCCAGAAATAATTAAAAAAGTAATTGCACACTATGGATCGCAGGCAGTAATAGCCTGTATAGATTTTAAAAAGAGTATGTTTAGCGGTATAATTCCTTATTCATACATTGGAAATAAAATAAAAATGTCATTGATAGATTATGCTAATTATTTAACAACAGATATTGGAGTTGGAGAATTAATGTTACAAAGCATAGATAAAGATGGAACATGGGAAGGTTTTGATGATGAAATTATTTCAACTATTCTAAATTCTGTTGAAATACCCGTAATTGCATGTGGAGGATGCGGTAGCATTGAAGATCTTAAAACTGTATTATATAAAACAAATGCAAATGCAGCTGCCATTGGAAGTATGGCAGTTTATAGTAAAAAGGGTATGGGCGTTTTAATTAATTTTCCTAACAGAGAAAAAGTAATTATTGAATAAAATGCAGCAACAAACACACTGGGATTTAACAATTAAACCACACTCCAAATGGTATCATTTAAGAATAAAAGAAATTTTTAAATACAAGGATTTATTATTCTTGTTCGTGAAAAGAGATTTTGTATCAATCTATAAGCAAACCATTTTGGGACCCTTGTGGTTTTTCCTTCAGCCAATAATAACAGCAATTACCTTCACTGTTATTTTTGGAAATTTAGCAAAAATATCAACTGACGGCTTACCTCAAATTTTATTTTATATGTGCGGTATTACATTGTGGAATTATTTTGCAGATACCTTAACTAAAACAGCAGATACATTTTCATCTAACGCCAATATTTTTGGTAAAGTATATTTCCCTCGTATGATTGTTCCCCTTTCTGTAGTAATTTCAAACCTTATTAAATTAGCAATTCAGTTCCTTTTATTTTTAGGCATTTGGATTTATTATTTATTACAATCCGATTTAATACATCCCAACAAGATGTTAGCCTTAATTCCATTTTTAATTATTTTAATTGGTTTTATGGCTTTAAGTTTTGGAATAATTATTTCGAGCTTAACTACTAAATATCGCGATTTAAAATTTTTGGTCACCTTTGGAATTCAATTAATGATGTATGCTTCACCTATTGTATATCCTCTTTCAATAGTTCCCGAAAAATATAAATGGATCATAATCGCAAATCCTGTTACTAGTATTATCGAAACGTTTAAATATGCATTTTTAGGTGTTGGAGAATTTAGTTGGTTTTATCTTGGTTATAGTACTTTATTTACAATCGTTTTATTTATGATAGGATTAGTTATTTTTCACCGTGTTGAAAAATCATTTATGGATACGGTATAATTTATGAGCAAGGTCGTTTTAAAAGTAGAAAATATATCTAAGCAATATCGCCTCGGTCAGCTTGGTACTGGAACTATTAGCCATGATTTGAATAGATGGTTTCATAAAGCGAGAGGTAAGGAAGATCCTTATTTAAAATTTGGAGATGTAAATGATAGAAGTGTTGCCGATGGCAGTGAATATGTATGGTCATTAAAGGACATTAATTTTGAAGTGAAGCAAGGTGAAGTACTCGGTATTATTGGAAAAAATGGCGCAGGAAAGTCAACTTTATTAAAAATATTATCACAAATAACAACTCCAACAACCGGCGAGGTAAAAGTAAAAGGACGAATTGCTGCCTTATTAGAAGTTGGTACTGGCTTTCATCCTGATTTAACAGGTCGCGAGAATATTTTTTTAAATGGAGCTATTTTGGGAATGACAAAGCAAGAAATTAAAATTAAGTTTGATGAAATTATTGATTTTAGTGGCGTTGCAAAATATATAGATACTCCCGTAAAACGTTACTCTTCTGGTATGATGGTGCGTTTAGGATTTGCAGTTGCCGCACATTTAGAGCCTGAAATTTTGATAGTTGATGAAGTATTAGCTGTTGGTGATGCCGAATTTCAAAAAAAATGTTTAGGTAAAATGAAAGATGTCAGTGGGCAAGGGAGAACTGTTTTGTTCGTTAGTCACAATATGCCATCTATACGTGTTTTATGTAATACGTGTTTATATTTGGAACTGGGTAAAGTTAAGAGTTTAGGTTATACTGATGATATTATTTCTGAGTACTTATCTAACGATTTAAAATCTGATTTTAGTACTGACGGATTAATACCAGACACGCTTAGTCTTTATAATACTGGAGAGGCTAAATTTATTTCTGCATTATTATTTAATTCATCAGGTGACAAAAGTGAAGAATTAGATTTTTGCGAAAATTTTTCAATCACATCAATATTAAGAGTTCATAAAGATCTTGAAAATGTTTTTATTTCCTTTATGATTGTTAGTCAGTTTGGAGATAAAATTATGATGGGGGTCGAAAATGATTTGTATAAACCTCTATCATTAAAAGAAGGGCTTTTTGAAATTTCAGTTAAATTTAATGAACAGTTAATGCCTGGCAATTATTCTATTGGTTTGGCAATTTCATTTTTTCATACTGGTGCTACAATAGATTATATAGAAAGCTTTTATCCCTTCACAGTAAAAAAAGAATCAAAAAAAATGAATATAGAATATCCTTGGGCAACTATTCATGGTTATATAAAACCAAATACAAAATGGACAATTAATAAAATTTAAAAACATGGAATTAAAAAACTCAAAAGTATTAGTTATCGGTGGTGCAGGTTTTATTGGAAGCTTTGTAGTTGCTGAGTTACTAAAAGAAGACATATCGGAAGTTATTATTTATGATAATTTTGCACGTGGAAAAAAAGAATATTTAAAAGAATCATTAAAAGATGCGAGATGCAAAGTATTTCCAATTGGTGGTGATATTCGAGAAATTGATATTTTGAATACTGCTATGCAAGGTATGGATTATGTCATTTGTCTTTCGGCCATGTGGCTATTACATTGTAAAGACTATCCCCGCACGGCATTTGATGTTAATATAGCAGGCACTTTTAATGTATTAGAAGCTTGCGTAAACAATAATATTAAAAAATTAATTTGGTCTTCCTCAGCCTCTGTTTACGGAGATGCTGTTCAATTACCAATGACAGAGGAGCACCCGTTTAATAATAAAAACTTTTATGGTGCTACTAAAATAGCTGGAGAAGCTATGGCTACTGCTTTTAATGATAGATTCGGTTTAAAAGTTATTGGATTACGTTATATGAATGTGTATGGCCCCCATCAAGACCAAACGGCCGCTTATACAGGTGTTGTGCCAATTATGCTAAATAAGATTGATGCTAATGAAGCTCCAATTATTAATGGCGATGGCACACAGGCTTATGATTTTATTTATGTAGAAGATGTGGCTCGTTGCAATGTGCAAGCTTTAAAATCGGATGTAGATTATGGATTTTATAATGTTGGTACTGAAGTTCAAACTTCTATTAAAGAATTGTGTGATTTAATTTTAGAATTAAAAAAATCAGAATTAAAAGTAACCTATAAGCCATACAGTGCTGATGATGCAAGATCATTAGTTCAAAATAGAATTGGATCTGCTGTTAAAGCAAAAGCAGAAATAGGTTTCGAATATAAATATTCGTTAAGTGAAGGACTATTACGATTAATTGATTGGAGAGAAATGAATAAAACAATAGAAGCAAAAGTATAAACATGGAAAAAAGAATTATCCCTATTTCATTACCACATACTGGAGAAGAAGAGTGGTTAGCTACCAAAGAACCAATTATGACAGGTTGGTTAACAGCTGGCCCTAAAGTAAGAGAATTTGAAGAAATTTTTGCTAAACGACATGGAGTAAAATATGCTATAGCTGTTACAAGTGCAACTACTGCCCTTCATTTAGCACTAGTAGCCTTGGATATAAAAGAAGGAGATGAAGTTATTGTTCCTGCCTTTACATGGATTTCGACAGCTAATGTTGTTCTATATTGTGGCGCAAAAGTGGTGTTTGTGGATGTTGATAGAAATTCATTTAATATTGATGTTAATGATTTAAAAAATAAAATTACTTCTAAAACCAAAGCTATTATACCTGTTCATTTATTTGGTTTATGTGCCGATATGGATGCTATTAAAAAAGTAGCTGGTAACATACCATTAGTAGAGGATGGTGCTTGCGCTGCTGGAGCAGGGTATAAAGGCCAACCAGCAGGTAGTTTAGGAACGTTGGGCTGTTTTTCTTTTCACCCCCGTAAATCGGTAACAACTGGCGAAGGAGGAATGATTACCACTAACGATGATCGTTTAGCTGAAATCATTTCAAGTTTAAGAAATCATGGTGCTTCTATTTCAGAAGAACAGCGTCATCATGGAGCTAAACCCTATATCTTACCTGATTTTAATATGTTAGGTTATAATTATAGAATGACCGATTTACAAGCGGCAGTTGGGATTGTTCAATTAAAAAAATTAGATTTATTTATTGATGAGCGAGCAACTTGGGCAAAATATTATGACGAGCAATTAAAAGATATTGATTGGATTAGAACACCATTAGTTGGTGCAGACTATAAACATGGATGGCAATCTTATGTCGTATATATTGACGAAACGAAATCGCCTATATCTAGAAATGAGATGATGGAAAAATTGCAGCAAATGGGCGTTTCCACAAGACCAGGAACTCATGCTCCTCATATGTTGGGATATTATGCTAATAAATATAATATTAAAGCTAATGATTTTTCAGGAGCAAAAGATTGTAATGATTTTTCGATGTCTATTCCTTTGTTTAATAAAATGACAAAGGAAGACTATGAGTATGTTGTTTATTGTTTAAAATGTATTAAATAAATGTGTGGCATAGCAGGCATATTTAATATCAGCGGCAATCCAACGGCTTTAAATATCATTAAGGCGATGACAACTAAAATTGATCATCGTGGACCTGATGGCGAAGGCTTTTATGTGGAAGAGAATATTGCTTTAGGGCATAGGAGGCTTGCTATTTTAGACACTTCTGCATTAGGTAGCCAGCCCATGGAATCAAAAAATGGAGAATGGGTCGTAGTATTTAATGGTTGTATTTATAATTATCTCGAATTAAAATCGCATTTAAAATCAAAAGGCCATTCATTTATTTCAACTACCGATACAGAAGTAATTTCTGAAGGATTAGCTGCATACGGCGTTTCTTTTTTTGAAAAATTTGATGGCATGTTTGCGATTGCTGCCTGGCATAAACCTACTAAAACTTTATACTTAAGTAGAGATAGATTTGGAGTAAAGCCATTGTATTATTGGTTAAACGGAAAAACTATTTTATTTGCATCCGAAATTAAAGCCTTTATGGCTCATCCTGATTTTAAAGTGGAATTAAATAAAGAGGCTTTAAATGAATATTTCACTTTTCAAAATTTGTTTAGTTTTCAAACACTATTTAAAGGAGTAATTATGTTACCTCCTGCAAATACCGTTAAGGTTGACACTTATAACGTAACAACAATAAAGCATAACTCCTGGTGGAATTATGATTTTTCGGAAACAGACGAAACTATGTCCTTTGACGATGCGAAAAATGAAACAGAACGATTATTGAAAAATGCTGTGGCTAAGCAAATGATTTCCGATGTGCCCGTTGGTACATATTTGTCTGGAGGGATGGACTCAGGTTCTTTAACATCTATAGCATCACAACATGTTAAACGTTTAACAACTTTTACGGCAGGCTTTGATATGTCATCCGTAACGGGAGTAGAAGCTAATTATGATGAACGCAGAGATGCTGAATTAATGGCAAACTATTTTAAAACAGAACATTATGAGCAAGTAATAAATGCTGGTGATTTAGCCTGGTCCCTACCTCGTGTTGTTTGGCATTTAGAAGATTTGAGAGTAGGAATGAGTTATCCAAATTATTATATCTCTCGCTTAGCATCAAAATTTGTAAAAGTTTGTTTGCAAGGAACAGGTGGAGATGAATTATATGGAGGCTATCCTTGGCGATATTACAGAGTGTTTCAATCACTCGATCAAAAATCATATTTTGATAATTATTATGGCTTTTGGCAACGATTGGTGAATGATGAAACTAAAAAGGAATTGTTTACGGATTCTATTTATTCAAGTATAAATATTGATAAACCTCGTGAGGTATTTGAACGTGTATTTACGTTTAATAATAAACTAAAGTATGATACACCCGAGCAACACATTAATAATAGTTTGTATTTCGAAATTAAAACTTTTTTGCCTGGCTTATTATTAGTGGGTGATAAATTGGCTATGGCTAATGGATTGGAAGAACGTTTCCCATTTTTAGATAATGAACTGGTTAATTTTGCACAAAAAATTCCGGTAAAACATAAGTTAGGTAATTTACAAAACATGAAAAAAATTGATGAAAATATTTCGTCAAAAAAAAATAAATATCAGGAGTTTGATGATGGCAAAAATGTATTACGTAAAGCCATGATGGATTTTATACCTGAGTCAATAGTTAACCGTAAAAAACAAGGCTTTTCTGCACCTGATGAAAGTTGGTACAGAGGTGAAAATGCGGATTATATTAAAGAGTTACTTTTGAATAAGAAAACAGTTTCTTCAGAATTTATAAATCCTTTGTATGTAGAAAAAATAATAAATGAACACATGAATGATCGGGTTAATCATCGTTTATTAATTTGGAGTTTTATGAATTTTGAATGGTGGTGTAGGTTATTTTTAAATAATGAGAAGTTTATATAATTAAAAAGAGTAAGAAATGATAATTACAGAATTACCATTTTTTTTTAAGTCACATCCATTACCTGACAATGGTGGTTATCCTCATGTCTTACCTTTTAATATTTATTTTGATGAAGAGTTAAAGATGTTTAGACAACAAGCGACTCCAGAGTTAAAAAATATATTGAAACAAGTCTACGAGGCAGGTTCTCTTGTAGACGGCTCTATTTCAAGTGAGTCAGGAAAAGAATATGTTCCGTTTTTGTTAGATTATATAAAAAAGCATGCCACTTTTAATGATAAAATAGATGTGTTGGAGGTAGGATGTGGGACCGGCTTGATTCTAAAAAAACTAAAAGAAGATACGCTTGGTAATAATTATTGTGGAATAGAACCAGGTAATCATCCGATTGTTGAAGGCTTGAGAGGGGTAAATATTATAAAAGATTTTTTTCCTTCTCTTAAACTACAACAGAAATTTGATTTGGTATATTCTTTTTGTGTATTAGAACATTTAGAAGATCCAATAAATTTTATTGAAAATATATATAATCAACTCACTGAAAAAGGCATTATGATTTTTGGTGTCCCAAACTGTGAGCCTTTTTACAGAGAAGGGGATTTGTCAATGTTTTATAATGAACATTTTAGCTATTTTACAAAACAATCAATAGTGGCTCTTTCACAGAAACTAAACTTAAGTATTCTTGATATCTCTGAGATAAAGGGTATGTTAGTGTTTGCTATTTCTAATAGTGAAGTAAAAGGTTTTCAATATGAGTTGTTTACAAAAGAAGATTATTTTAAAAAACTAGATATTCATTTTAATTCTTTGAAACAATTATTTTCAAGATACAACAATGACGAAACAGTTGTGTATATTCCTGGCAGGGCGTTAAACACCTTCTTTTTGTTAAATATGAAAGATGTTCGGTTAGTAGACGATAACACAGAAATGTATAAAAGATATCTTCCTTATTTTTCGAACCCTGTTTCTAATTTAGAAGATATATTATCGAATCCACCAAAATTAATGTTTATTTATTCAAGAACATTTGGGAATAAAATTAAAGAAAAATGTTTGCTATATCCACAACTGAAAGAGACAATTATTTTTACTATAGATGAGCTGTAAAAAAGTTGTTGTTACCGGATTTAGTGGATTAGTTGGGAGAGCTATTATAAATGTGTTACAAAATAACCGAGAAGTTATTGGTGTTAATTATAAGGGCGAAGAAAAATTAACTTGGTTTGATAATGTTTCTATTGATCTATCAAATAAGAGTATTGTTGAGAAAATAGACTTAATGCAAGTTGATACAATTATTCATTGTGCTGCATTAATTCCAAATGAGATAAATAGTTTTGAAAAATGTAGATTGATTAATTCTAAGACTGATGAGAATATATACAACACCCTTTTAGAAAACGAACATATTCAATTGGTTTTTATTTCTACTGCAAATTTATACAGAATGGGTACTAGTAAAATCACTGAAGCGAGTGACTTATCTTTAACGAATGATTATATGGCAGGAAAAGTTGATTCGGAAATGATGTATTCGTCTTTAAAAAATAAAACTGTCATCTTGAGAATAAATGCTCCGTACCATTATTCAATGACAGCAAATACGGTGTTAAAAATATTCATTGAGAAAGCATTGACTAATCAAGATATTTTCTTTCATGGTTCCGGAAATAGGATGCAAGATTTTACGCACACAACAGATATCGCTCATGCGGTATTAAATAGCATTAGTAACAGGGGAGCAAATGGTATTTATAATATTTCATCAGGAGACCCAATTAGCATGAAAGAACTTGCGATCCTAGTTGTTGATACTGTGCCAGAATGCATGAGTAATGTGTTTGCTTCTGGACAACCTGATTTACAGGAAAATTACAAAGCCCTATTTGATATTACAAAAGCTGAAAAAGAACTTCACTGGAAGCCGAATATATCCATTAAAGAAGGAGTAAAAGAATGGATTGAAAAATGCAAAAAATGAGAATAGGTTTAATTTCCGATGTACATGGAAATATTTCAGCATTAGAGAAGTGTTTTAAATATCTGAAAAAAGAGACAGATGAGATAATCTTTCTCGGAGATGCGATTGGATATTTACCTAGCGGATACGAATGCTTTCATTTTTTACTTGAAAATAATGTAGCTTGTATCAAAGGAAACCATGAAGAAATGTTGTTAGGGAATCTACCTATAAAAGAGGGAAATAAAGCTGTTTATAAGTTAGAGGAAGTAAGAAATAAGTTTTTAAAGAGTGATACAGAAAAATTAAATCAATGGCCAATAAAAATAGAGAGGAAGTTTAATAATTTGAAATATTTATTTGTTCACGGAAGCCCGAGTGATTATACCAATGGATATATCTATCCTGATACCGATTTATCAGAATACGCATTACTGGATTTTGATTGCATAATAACAGCTCATACACACAGGCCTTTTATAAAACAACAGGCAAATAAATGTTTTGGCAATATTGGTTCTGTAGGATTGCCGAGAGATACAGGAATGTTGTCCAGTTTCGGGATATTAGATTTAGAAAAAAAAAGTGTGGAGATAAAAAGAATGGAGTTAGATAAAAATACCGTTCAAGAATATTTAAAAAGTACAGAAATCCACCCACTAGTAAAAAAGGTGTTTACGAGAAATTCAAATATTTATATAGGAAAATTAATTATTTAAAAAATGAATATACTAATTACAGGTGTTGGCGGTGGTGGACACGGAGAACAAATATTGAAAGCAATGCGACTTTCTAATATCAATTACAGAATTATTGGTACCGATATGTCAAAGATAAGTAAAGGACTAGCTGTGGTTGATAAGCCTTATATTGTGCCTCCTGCATCTGATCCAGCATACCTCGATACGATTCTGTCTATTTGCAAAGAAAACCATGTGAAAGCATTGTTTCATGGTTCAGAGCCAGAACTAAAGGTTATGAGTGATAATAGAGAAAGAATTACTGTTGAAGGACTTTTTTTACCTATAAACTCTAAAGAGGTAATTGACACTTGCATGGACAAATATAAAACCAATGAGTTTTTATTAACAAACGGTTTTTTTTATCCAAAAACAAAAAAAGTTACAAGTATAGAAGATGCAAAAGAAATAGATTTTTTTCCCATTGTATTGAAACCTTCTATTGGTGGTGGCGGATCTGCAAATACCATGATAGCTCAAACACAAGAAGAGTTGCTTGCTTTTTGTCATTATTTGCTTGGTATATATTCTGAATTTATTGCACAAGAATATGTTGGAACCCCTGATGATGAATACACGGCATGTGTTTTAAGTTCTATGGATGGAGATTATATAAATACCATTGCTGTAAAGAGGATGATAATGAGTAGTTTAGGAAATAGGATGAAAATAAAAAACAAAACAAACAGAAAGGATTTAGGGGATGTTCTGGCTATTAGCAGTGGTATTTCTCAGGGAGAAATAGGCAGGTTTCCAGAAGTTACTAATCAGTGTAAACAAATAGCTCGTGTACTGAACTCTAAAGGACCTATTAATATTCAACTTCGGTTTGTAAAAGGAAAAGTTTATGTTTTTGAGATAAATCCTCGTTACTCAGGAACAACCTCCTTAAGAGCAATGGTAGGCTTTAATGAGCCTGATATTATGATTAGAAAACATTTGTTAAAAGAAAACATAAATACTGATTTTGATTATAAAGAGGGTTATATTTTAAGAGGTTTGGAAGAACAGTATATTGAAAAGTAGGTTTTGATAACAATTTTATTATAGTTTGGTTTTAAATAAATTAATTTTTAAAAATGAAAGATTTACGGATGATAAAAGAATATGTTTACCGTATTATTAATTTCTTTATCGGAAGAATATATAGAATATACTTATATTATATATCAGAGAATTATCGCTTGGGCAGGTTGCACTCAAAAAATAAACCGAAGTTGTTTTTTGGTACTTCAGCTATTATCAATAATAAATATTGGTCGAATGCTCTTAGAGAGAATGGTTATGAAAGCCAAACTGTCATGTCTGGTTTTATGTCAATAAATAAAAAAAATGATTTTGATTTATATTTTGATGAAATAATAAAGCAATCTACTTTTAAATTAAAATATTTTTGTAAAGAATATGTTATTTTTAGTTTTATTTTACAGAATTTTGATATTGTACATATTCCTTTTGATGGCTTATTGTTTTATGATAAATGGATAAAAAAAAACGAAATTAATTTGCTCAAAAAGTTTGGATGTAAAATAATTGTTTTACCATATGGAGGAGATTTTTATCAATATTCAAAAATTCATAATCTTAGTTGGAGGCATGTATTACAAGTTAATTATCCCAATGGATCTCATATTGAATCAAATATTTTAGAAAATATAAAAAGATTAAATCTTAATGCAGATATAATAATTTCAGGTTATCAAACAGATGGAAGTGGAAGATGGAGTGCTTTTCCATATAGTAGTCTTGGAATAGATATGCAATCTTTCAGTTTTAATGAGAATAAATACAATCAAAAAGATGGAATAAAAGAGGAAGTAACAGTTGTTCATTCCCCTAATCATCGTTATATAAAAGGAACAGAATATTTATTAGATGCAGTAAATAAGTTAAAAGCAGAGGGTATCTTAATAAGATTGATTTTAATTGAGAAAAAACCAAACGAAGAGGTGTTAGCTATTTTAGAAAACCATGCGGATATATTGGTTGAACAGTTGGTCACAGGATATGCATTGAGTGCAATTGAAGGCATGGCATTTGGATTGCCTGTATTGTCAAATTTAAGTGACGAGAATCAGACCAGAGCATTTAGAAGATATTCATATCTTAATGAATGCCCTATACTAACAACCAGACCTGAGAATATCAAGGAAAATTTAAGGTTACTTGTTTTAAATCCTGATCTAAGAAAATTGCTGGGAATGGCTTCAAGGAAATATGTAGAAAAATATCATTCAAATAAGACAATACAATATCTGTTTGGAAAGGTATACGAAAAAATATGGTATGGTAAAGAAGTTGATTTAATGAATATGTTTCACCCATTAAACCCTGATTCATATAACAATCAAAGTCCAAAAATAGAACACCCTTTATTTGAGAACAAAATACCCGAGGCTTTATTAAACACATTAAATAAATAACGTGAAACACATCTTGATAACGGGTAGTAATGGTTTAATAGGAGATGCTTTAGTTGAGCAACTTCAAGACAAAACGTTATTTCAATTATTTGGTATTAGTAGATCATTAAATAAAAAAGAAAGCACTTTTGTATTAGATTTAAGTACAAACTGGTCGGATGATATACTGCCAAAAAAAATAGATGTAGTTATTCATTTAGCTCAGTCAGAAAAATTTAGAGATTTTCCTGAAAGTGCCAATGAAGTATTTCAGGTAAATACCTTGAGCACACTTAAGCTTTTAGAATATGCACGAAAAGCTGGAGCCAAAAAATTTATTTATGCTTCATCTGGCGGTGTATACGGCAATAGCGATATAGGGTTTAATGAAGAATCCCCTTTACAACCAAATATGGATTTAGGATTTTATTTAACTACTAAATTTTCATCGGAATTATTAGTAGGTAATTACGTTACGTTTTTTGATATTAATATTTTACGTTTCTTTTTTGTATTTGGAAAAAAACAAAAAAAAAACATGCTTATACCAAGATTGATAGAAGCAGTTAAAAATGAAGATTCAATTAAACTGCAAGGTGAAGATGGGATTAAGATTAATCCAGTTTATGTAGATGATGCAGCAAAAGCAATTATTGAAATAATTAAGAAAGAAGGTTCTTATAATGTAAACATTGGCGGTGCCGAGATTCTTTCGATTAAGAGCATTAGCGAAATAATTGGCAAACAACTAAACAAAACTCCGCTTTTTGAATACCAAGCTGTTGAGGCTAAAAACCTTATTGGTGATATATCAAAAATGAAAGGACTTCATAAACCTATCACTTCATTTGAAGAAGCTATTAAATTAATGCTTGAATAAACATGGAAAATAATACTGCTAAAAGTTTTCACGATAAGTGGCATCAAAACAAAGATTTAGCTTTTCAAAATACATTGAAAGAAGGATCAGACATTCAAAATTGGATATTAACTCGTAATGGATGGAATACATTAAATGGGCTAAAAGATTTTTTGAATAACAAAAAAACGATTTTAGATGCAGGCTGTGGTAACGGAAGAGTTACTGCGCTTTTATCAATGAATGCACCTTTAGATTCTAAAATAACGGGGATAGATTTAACGGCTGCTGATGTTGCTGCCGAAAATTTACATGGCATTAAAAATACATCTTTTTATACAAAAGATTTAATGGAAGATAATAGTGATTTAGGAAAATTTGATTTTATATATTGTCAAGAAGTATTACATCATACAAATAATCCATTTCAATCATTTTCTAATTTAGTAAAGTATAATCTTTCCGAAAAAGGCACCATTGCCATTTATGTTTATAAGAAAAAAGCACCTGTTCGTGAGTTTACAGATGATTTTATAAGAGATAAGATTGCTAATATGCCATATGAAGAAGTCATGAAACATTGCGATCAGATTACGAAATTTTCTAAAAATATATCCGAGCAAAAACAAGAATTTTATTGTCCTGAAATTGAATTATTAGGAATACCTGCAGGAAATTATACTCCACAACGTTTTATTTACCATTTTTTCATGAAATGTTTTTGGAGTGAAGAGTTGAAATTCGAGCAAAATTCGGCTATTAATTATGATTGGTATCATCCTCAAAACTGTACAAGACATACAATTGATGAGATCAAAGATTGGTTTACAAAAAATGATGTTGAAATAACACATGATCTTGAAGATTTTTATGGTATAACCATGCAGGGTATTAAAAAATAATTTCAAAGTCGATAATTATTATTAATTAACGAATAGCTTATTCCCATAATATTTTAAAAGATAACTACAAATGAGTTTTTTTTGATTTGTCAGATATTGCAAGTTAACAAAAAAAGGTATTTGAATACCAATCAATTGAAGCTAAAAATTTAATTGGCAACAAATCAAAAATGAAAACTATATTAACAGATTCTTTCACTTTATTTAAGAGTGGAATTATAAAAATGATGTAAGTTATGAAGCAAAAGAAAATTGCTATTTTTTTATTTGACATTCAAGATGTTTCTGGAGGTGGAGGTGTAGAAAGGTTTTGGGCAGATGTGTTCAGAATGTATCCAAAAAAAAGTAAAGATTACAAACTTTATTTTTTTATGGATAATGACACCTATCATGCATTAACAAAAATTAAAAGATTAGTTTCAAATGATAACATCGTTTTTATTATTAATTCAAGAAGTTCAAATTCAGTGCTTAAAAATTTTAGTGATTCTGTGCATTTTATATTTAAACTTTTAACGTATAAAATAGATATACTTCATTGTGCATTTTATGGACCACATTATTATAAAAGATTGAAATATTTAGGCTTACTCCCTAAATTTATACGTCCAAAAATTGTATTAACAGAGGTTACATCTATGACGCCTTATTGTTATATAGATGAAAAAGTAGAAGAGCTATTCAAATTACGAAAATATTTTTTAGATGATTTTTATAATAACATTAAAATTGATGGAATATTTACTTGGTATCAACTTACAAAAAAAGTACTTGAAGAAAACAACATTGTAAAAAGTAAACCAATTATTTATGCCGTAAAACATTGTTTTACTGATTTATCTAATTTTAAACCCCTACTAAAAGAAAACAATGTTGTTTTTGCTTCTCGATTAGTTCCGTTAAAACATCCTGAATGGTTTTTACAAGCAGTGATTAATCTTTATAAAAGCAACAAAGAATTATTAAAAGGCTGGAAGTTTTATTTATACGGAAAAGGTCCTATGGAAAAAGAATTACATCAAGAAGTAATTAATCATAATTTGCAAGAAATCTTATTTATTAGTAGTTCACCGACAATGAATGAAATACTAGGGAAAAGCAAACTATTTGTTTCTTGCCAAGATTATGAAAATTTCACATCACTAGTTATGTTAGAAGCAATGGCATGTGGGAATGTGATTGTTAGTAGAAATGTAGGGCAAACAAATTATTTTGCTCGCGAAGGAGTAAATGGTTTTTTGGCAGCTGAAGATACTATACAAGGCCTAACTAAGGCATTAGAAAAAGCATTACTGAATCGTGAAGAACATGACGTTATGGCTACTGAAAGTATAAAAATTGCCAATGATGAACATAATATTTATAATTTCATGCAAGAGCTTAAAGAATATTGGAATGCTATTTTGAAAAATTAATTAATGTTATTTAACTCTTTTAAAAACTTATAAATAAAATTAAATAATGGCATAATAAAGAAATTAATGTTTTTGCTTTCAGACCAACAACAAAAAGTAAAATAGTAAAACTAGACAATAATATGAGCTTATTTGTAGAAGACTCATTTATAAAATAATTTCAAAAAAGCTCATGTATTTGGATAGACATACCCTTTATTAGGTTACAAATTATTCGATTGAAGTCATCTAGATGAACAGATTGCCACAAAATTATCTTTAGTAATACCAAATAATTTAAAAACATCTTGTAAATAATAATGAATTTTAAACAATGTATATTTTTTACTGATAGTTATCCTTATGATATTTATTTCGAACAATTTATAGAAAACGAAGCCTCCTATTTAAGCAAAGCTTTTGATAAAGTATATGTCTTTCCGGCAAATATAAAAGATACCCAAAGAGAATATCCTAGTAATTTTGAAATAGTAGACTTAAATAAATTATCAAATTTTAGTAAAATAAATATACTAAAAGCGATACCTTTTGCACTGATTACTATATTAGTTGAGCTTTATTATGCGAAACATAAAATTATATATTTTAAATGCTTTCTAAAAAAACTTAAATCAAGTATTAATGCAAAAATCACCTCTAAAACTCTAAATCTGTGGCTTAATAAAAATAGTATTAATACAAAAAATACAATTGCATATAGTTATTGGATATTACATTGGATGCATGTTCTACATTATACAAAAAAACAATTCCCTAATTTAAAAACAATATCAAGGGCTCACACAGAAATGAACGAAGAGATTAATGATTATGGTTATGTTGATTTTAATTTTACTAAGTATAGTGCCGCTAATCAAATTTATTGTATTTCAGAAAATGCAGCCAGTTGTATAAAAAGAGATTATCCAATAGTAAAAGATAGAATTAAGGTTGCCTATTTAGGTACAATTGATAAAGGATTTAAAGAGAATCTACAAAATAATGTTTTTACAATTTTTACCTGTTCAACAATTAAACCAAATAAACAAATACACAAAATCGTTGAAATTTTATCTCATGTAGATTTTGAAATTAAATGGATTCATTGTGGATCAGGTGAAGGTGATTATTTAGATAAATTAATCAAAAGTATTAACTTATTGAATAAGAATGTTACTGTAGAATTAAGAGGTTATATTAAAAACGAATTGATTTTAGATTATTATTTGAATCATAAAATAGATTTATTTTTAAATATTAGTATTACAGAAGGATTGCCAGTGTCTTTGATGGAAGCTGCCAGTTTTGGTATACCTTTACTAGGGACTAATATTTTTGGTACGCCCGAAATTGTCGGCTATACAAAAGGTGTGTTAATTGATTTAGAATTTAGTCCTAAAGAAGTTGCACTATTGATAAAAAAATATTATTTATCTGATTCAAAAATAGATAGAAAAGAAATTAGAGAACTTTGGAATAAACGATTTAATGCAGAAAAAAATTATACGTCCTTTATTAATCAAATTAATAATTAAATATTATGTTAGACTTAAGCCGCAAAAGCATTTTAATTACAGGCGGGACAGGCTCCCTAGGACAACAATTAACCAAAACCATTTTACATAAATGGCCCAATGTAAAACGTTTGGTTATTTTTTCTCGCGATGAACAAAAACAATTTCAAATGAATCAGGAATTTCCTGAGTCAAAATATGCCGCCATTCGCTATTTTATTGGTGACGTTCGCGATTACGATCGTTTGTTACGTGCCTTTGAGGGTATAGATTATGTGATACATGCAGCAGCAATGAAACATGTGCACATTGCGGAGTATAACCCTATGGAATGTGTTAAGACTAATGTTTTAGGAGCCGAAAATGTTATAAACGCTGCCCTTGCAACTGGTGTTAAAAATGTAGTTGCTTTATCTACCGATAAGGCGGCAGCACCTATAAATTTATATGGCGCAACAAAACTGTGTTCCGATAAATTATTTGTGGCAGCTAATAATATAAAGGGCTTTAGAGATTTAAAATTTTCTGTTGTACGTTATGGCAACGTAATGGGGTCAAATGGTTCAGTGATACCTTTCTTTTTAAGCAAACGCAAGGATGGTGTTTTACCGATAACGGATCTCAACATGACGCGTTTCAATATTTCGCTGCAAGAAGGGGCCGACATGGTTTTGCATGCCATGGAAACTGCATGGGGTGGCGAAATATTTGTGCCAAAAATACCTTCTTATAAAATAACTGATATAGCAAAAGCCATTGGACCTGATTGTGAGCATAAGGTGATTGGTATCAGGCCGGGTGAAAAGGTTCATGAAGAAATGATTACGTCTTCAGATTCATTTTCTACTTATGACCTTGGGAAATATTATGCAATATTACCTCAAGTAACAACTTGGAATGTGGATGATTATAAAAAACATTTTAATGCAAATCCTGTAAAGCAAGGTTTTCAATACAACTCAGGCGAAAATACGGAATGGGTTGGAGTTGAAGAGTTAAGAGATTTAATTATTAAGCATGTTGATTCTGAATTTTCGGTTTAACGTAAATATTTAATTTAGAGTATAAAAATGAAAACACAAATAATTGCTGAAATAGCACAAGGTTACGAAGGAGATATTAATCAATGTGAACGTTTTGTAAGATTAGCAAAACGTTGTGGAGCTGATGGTGTTAAATTTCAAATTTTTGAAGTTGAAGAACTTTGTTTGCCAAATTACAAACATTATGATCTTTTTAAATCATTGTATATAGAACCAAAAGAATGGAAAAAAATAATTAATATTTGCAACGAAATTGGCATTGATTTTTATGTTGATATTTTTGGTTTAAACACATTAAAGTGGATGCGCGAATGCAATATTAAAGGAATTAAAATACACTCATCTGATTTAAAGAACTATGAATTACTTTCAGAATTAAAAAATAAAAACATGAGAATTATTCTCGGGGTAGGCGGTAGTACATTTTCAGAAATTGAAAAGGCTATTGAATTACTTGGACTGAATGAAATAATTGTTATGACTGGCTTTCAAGCAGAGCCAAATTATGCAGAAGACATTGAGTTGAACAAAATCAAATTAATTAAAGATAAATTTAAAGTGGATGTTGGATATACAGATCATATTGAAGTGAATAACCCACTTACTATTTCAGTTTCTGCAATGGCAGTAATTATGGGTGCAACTTATATTGAAAAGCATTTAACGTTTGAAAGAGAAAATCTTCAGTTAGAAGATTTTATTTCTGCGTTAAATCCGGAGGAGTTTAAAGTAATGGTAAAAATGATTCGAGATGTTGAAAAATTTCCCGATCCCCACAATCCATTATTCCAATTAACAGAAAGAGAGAAAGTATATAGAAAAAGTTCGAAAAAGGTTATACTTGCCGCTAAAGATTTGGTTGAAGGCACATTAGTTTCAAATGACGATATAATAATGTTACGAACAGGAGAAGAATATATTGAGCTTTTAGATTTGGAAGAAATTATTGGAAAAAAAATAAATGTGGACATTCAAAAATATAAAATTATAAGAAAGGAATTTATACAATGAAAATTGTAGCAACGTTAGCCTGCAGAAATAATTCGAGGCGTCTTTACGGGAAGCCTTTGCAATTGTTAGAAAATGTAACTGTTGTAGAATATATGATTAATAATCTCAAAAAAAGATCTGAGATACACGCAATCGTTTTAGCTATTAGCGAAGCAAAAGGCAATGAAGCTTTTATTGAACTTGCAGAGAAGAATAATATTAAATATTTACTAGGAGATGATCGCGATGTTTTAGGGAGATTAATTTCTGCTTGCGAATTGGGTGGAGGAGACACTATTTATAGAGTTACTTCTGAATCGCCTTTTAGCTTCCTCGAAGGATTGCCTGAAGCAATTAATTCGCATATGAAAGAGAATGCAGATTATACAGCTCATGGGAATTTACCTGACGGAGTAATGTTTGAACTAGTTAAACTTAGTGCACTAAAAACATCTCATAAGGATGGGGAATATAGGCATAGAAGTGAATTATGTACTTTGTATATAAATGAAAATGCACATTTGTTTAAAAAAAACATAATCCAAATTGAAAAAGAATGGCAAAGGCCAACTTACCGCTTAACAATTGACTTTCCAGAAGATTTAATTTTATGTCGAAAAATAATCAGAAATTTTGGTGGCGATGATAAATATATTCCATACAAAGATCTGATTAGCTTTTTAGACCAAAATCCTCAAATAAGAGAATCGGTTGAAAATATTACTGACAGTAGTTACATTAAACCATATCATTAAATCATGATTACAAATTTTAAAAATTCAACGCTGCACCGTGAAAAAATTAATAAGCTTATACCGGGCGGTGCTCATACTTATTCTAAAGGAGACGATCAATTTCCTCTTAATTCGCCCGCTGCCATCAAATCAGGAAAAGGCGCATATTTAACTGATATCGATGGAAATATTTTTCTAGACACCACTATGGGTTTAGCTTCAATTAGTTTAGGGCATGCTTTTGATGAAGTAATTGATGCTGTTAAAGATGAATTGAATAATGGGGTTAATTTCCAAAAACCTTCATATATTGAATTAGAGGTTGCCGAAAAATTTCTTAGTTTACTTCCAAATCATGATATGATTAAGTTTGCGAAAAACGGTTCAACTGTTACAACAGCTGCGGTAAAATTAGCAAGAGCTAAAACAAATCGAAAACTTGTAGCTTTTCCATATGATCATCCTTTTTATAGTTATGATGATTGGTTTATAGGTAAAACTAATTGCACAGCTGGCATACCTAAAGAAATATCAGACCTGTCGGTGACCTTCAAATCTTGTAGCATAGATTCTTTGCAACAATTGTTTGATAAATACCCTAATGAGATTGCCTGTGTAATTACTGAACCTGAAAAAAACACATGCGGCAATACATGTAATTGCGAACAAAATCCTGAAATTTATTTAAAGCAAGCTATTGATTTATGTCATAAAAATGGCGCTTTATTTATTTTGGATGAGATGCAAAGTGGGTTTAGAACAGCTTACCCTGGATCGATGACTAAATATTCAATCACACCTGATATGGCAACATGGGGCAAAGGCATAGCAAACGGCTTTTCTTTTTGTGCATTAACGGGAACAAAAGAAATAATGGAATTAGGTTCAATTAATAGTAAAGGCACAGAAAAAGTGTTTTTAATATCTACCACTCATGGTGCAGAAACTCATACAGCGCGTGCAGCAATAAAAACAATGGAGATATTTAAGAGAGACTCTGTTATTAAACATAATCATAACATTGGACGGATGGTTATAGAAAAAACTAAAAATATCATTCAAGAAAAAAAAATGCAGTCAAATATACAAGTGGTTGCATGTGAATGGTATCCTGCATTTAATTTTAAGAATTCAACTGGTGAAAATGATAATGCATTAAAAACATTGATGATGCAGGAAATGATAAAACGTGGAGTTTTATTTCAAGGTTTTTTCCTACCATGTTTCAGCCATACTGAAAAAGATGTTGATTTTTTCTGTGAAGCCTTTTCAGATTCACTCGAAGTCATTAATTTAGCAATAAAAGAAGGTACTGCAAAGTATTTAGTTGGAGAAAGTATAAAACCAGTTTTTAGAAAATACAATTAGAAAAAAATAAATATATAGTATTATGAAAAATCTATTTAACAAAGAATTTAAGATAGCTGACCGTTGGGTTGGGTATGGTCATCCAAGTTATTTAATTGCCGAAATTGGAGCTAATTTTAATGGAGATATTAACATGGCTAAAAATCTCTGTTTAGCTGCAAAAGAGGCAGGAGCTGATTGCGCTAAATTTCAAACTTTTAAATCTGATAAAATTGTTTCAGCAAAAGGTTTTGCTACAATGAAGTTAAAAGGCGTTCATGGATCTTGGAACAGACCAGTAGATGAAGTGTTTAAAGAGGTTGAATTCCCAAGAGAATGGCATAAAGAAATAATGGACTATTGTAATGAAATAGGTATTCATTTTTCAACATCACCATACGACAAAGAAGCAGTGGATTTGTGTGTACAATTAGGTATTCCTTTTATTAAAATTGGCTCCGGCGAAATTACATGGTTGGAACAGTTAGAGTACATTGCAAAAACTCAAATACCAATTATGATAGCAACTGGTGACGCAACCCTTTCTGAAATTGACGAAGCTATAAGAACGATTGAATCTACAGGAAATAGAAATATAATACTTATGCAATGTATTACTAATTATCCTTCGATGATTGAAAATGCAAATATAAATGTTTTAAAAACATACCAAACAGCCTTTGATATTTTAACAGGCTATAGTGATCATGCTAGCGGGCCTGTGGTTTGTATTGGCGCAACTGCTATTGGAAGTGTAGCAATTGAAAAACACTTTACTCTTGATAAAAAAGATAAAGGTCCAGATCATCCGCATTCTATGGAAATGAATGAATTTAAACAAATGGTAGATTTTATTCGTGAATTAGAACTGGCAATGGGCACTAGTCGTAAATTTGTGGTAGCTGAGGAAATGGAAACAGTTATTGTACAAAGAAGAGGTTTATATGCAACTAGAAATATTAAAGCTGGTGAAATATTAAGTTTAGCAGATATAGAAGAGTTACGACCTGCATTAGGTATTTTACCAAAATATAAAACAAAGATTGTTGGTAAAAAAGCAAATAAAGATATTGAAAAGGGCATGCCAATTTATTGGGAAAGTATTTAATTTTTTATGTTAAGCGCAAAAGAGAAATTTATTGTACTTACAGATAATGACATGCTCGTGAAAGCTGATGCTATTATTTTATTAGAAGGTGATGGTTTTTCGCGACTAGCCCATTGCGCTAAATTATTCCATAACAAACTTGCTCCTGTGATATGTTTTTCGGGTGGCGCAGAAAATAAACCTTATGGTAGTTTTAATTTTGAAATGTATGAAGATAAACTCATTGATTTTAATTTGAATAAGACAGATTTTATTATTGAAAATAAATCTCAACACACACAAGAGCAAGCCATAGAAGTAATCAAACTTTCTAGAGAAAGAAACTGGAAAAAAATAATACTTGTTGCTTCGCATTTCCATCAGTATAGAGCCTATTTAACTTTTTTAAAAATAATAGAAGATTCTGGTTATGAACTTGTTATTATAAATTCTTCCGCAAGCGATTTACCCTGGTTTGAAACTCAACCTTGGGGGCAAAGATTTCAATTATTAAATAGTGAGTTTGAGAAAATAGAAAAATATATGGAATTAGGGCATTGCGCAACTTATGAAGAAGCAATAGATTATCAAGTTTGGAAAGAAGAATGGATTTTAGCGAAATAAAAAAAATAATGGGTCCCAATTTTATTGGACCAAAGGAATTAGAAACGATTAGTTCTTATCTAAAAATTATGCCTCCTACTAATTTTAGTGAAGCCATTTCAAAAATACCTTTTACCATTGAACAATTAAAATCGATAGCAAATACACATGTTTTATTTTTCGGAATTCCTTTTCATCAAAATAATGAGCCAGTTACTATTAATAGCCTAAGGGATTTATTTGGCACTAGTCCTGAAATTAAAGAGCCTTGTTTTTATAATCAAGATTGGTATTTGAATGAAGCATTTGCAAACGCCAGCTTCGAGCCGAAGTGGTATCTTTTATCAAAAAATATAAAAGATTCTAGTAGAGGTAAAGAAATTGACAAACAAAATAAATCAATAAGCACACAAAGTCTTCCGTCGGCAGTATTATGCGTTTATTTTTTCTTTCTTAATTATTTTCATTCAGGTAAAGAGTTCGTTTTTGAATATGACTATGTATGGAATTCTGATTTGGATGCAAATGGTGATAGAATATTTATTGGAAAATATAGGGATCGTTTAGGCTTAAATAAGAATGGAATTGAAATACATCGTCATCTATCAATAAAACCAAATTATGGAACTATCGAATTTATTATAAATGGTTTTTCGCCAGATTTCACAAAATGATTAAGCTATTTTTTGTTTCTTTTTATTTTTATGTTAAGGCAATTATTTTTGCAATTTTTGCTTACAAAAAAGAGGATGCTTTATTTTATTCCGGAAAAGATCTGTTTTATAAGCTTTCATTTCGAAATACTAAAGAAAATCAAAAGGACATTTTTTTTTCTTTGAGATGTTTAAAAAAAATGTTGTTCAGAATTTTATTAACAAAAAACTCTTTTCGCGAGATATCAGAATCAGGAATTGCAGTAGTTGATGCTCTTTTTTTAAATAACGATTTAAGGTTAAGTTATATTGATTATTTTACAAAAAAAGAACCTAGTCTATTTATCGCTAAAAATGAATTACAATTTGGATTTAATTTTATCCATAAGACATTCTTAGTATTTATGTTGTTGATTTTATCACCTGTTGTTATTTTATTATCTCTTACAGATATTCAAAAACAAAGGTGGCCTATGATACTTAATGAGTTTTTCGAATATGTTTGCTTAGCCTGGTTATTAAATAAAAAAAAAATAAAAGCGGTATGTTATTTTTGTATTTATGAAAAAGATTCGAATATAGTAGCATGGTTGCTCATGAGACAAAATATTTATGTTAATAAAATACCATCTGAAGTGCCCTTGTATTTTTTTAATCAAGTAATTGTAGCTAATCAACTTAGTTTTTGCTTTGCATACCAGCAAGAAGAATATAACGCGTTTAAAAAAACCATGTTTGTTACTAAAACCCAGCAATGGGGCCCCGAGCAAATATTAACTGCCCCTGCAAGATTTTTTAAGGAACGCGGGATGAAAAAACCAATGTATGATATTGGATTTTTCTCAAGCGGAAACTGGTTAAGGGCCCAATTAGGTGATATTGACTTAGGCCATCATGATAAAGAAAATGAAGAATTAATTTTAAGGGGATTAATTAAGTATTCTCAAGATAATAATTTATTGCTGAGGTTATTTTTACATCCAATCGAAAAGAAAATAGAGAATAGAATTGCTTGCGAGAAGTATTATTTTGAATTTTCAGAAATTAAAAACTTAAGTATTGCTGATTATAATAATCCTTCAATAGAAGGTTTTGATGAAGTAAATATTGGGGTATCACTATATAGTACCTTAATGTTTGAACGTATTTATTTAGGATTCAAAACAATTATTGCACCTTTTGATTATGATGAATTTCCAATCAAGCAAAGTTCATTGAATCAAATTTGTGTTCATAATATGCAACAACTTTACGCTAAATTAGATATAAATTTAAAACTGACAACTATTGATTTTTTTCAAAAAAATCACATTAGTAAATATTCAACTTTTATTAATTAACATGTGCGGAATACTATCATACTATAAAAAAGAGGGTTTGTCAAAAGATGATATTGTTGAGGCAATTCATTCATTAGGTTCCATAAACCATAGAGGGCCCGATGGCGAAGGTGTTTGTTTAATTAATACTAAAACAAAACAAATAGTTTCTTTAAGAACATCACTAACGCCAACTGATTTTAAATGTGATGTGAATTCACTTGGAGATATTGAAGATGGAAAATTTGATTTATTATTCGGACATAAACGATTAAGTATATTTGATCTGACTTCGGCAGGCCATCAGCCAATGATTTTTGAAGATGGCTTTGTGATTATATTTAACGGTGAAGTTTATAATTTTTATGAACTTAGAGAAGAATTAAAACAAAAAGGATACAATTTTAAATCACAATCTGATACAGAAGTTATTTTAAGAGCCTATCAGGAATGGGGGGAGTCTTGTTTGACTAAATTTAATGGAATGTGGGCCATTGTAATTTATGATAGTAAAAAAAATAAATTATTTATTTCAAGGGATCGCTTTGGAGTAAAACCATTATACATTTTTAACAATAATAAAATTTTAATTTTTGTTTCAGAAATTAAACAATTTCTAAGTTTTAAAAATCAGTATCTTACTATTAATAAAGAATCTATTAAATCATTTATTGAAAATGGCCTTCTTGATTATAGCAATGCAACGTTTTATAATGAAGTTAGCAGATATAATTCAGGGTTTTATAGTTCATATTTTTTTGACGACCATAAAATGAAAGACAAAGAATATTATGTATTACCATCCAAAATAATTAAGATAAAAGAAGAAGAAGCTTTTGAGGAATATAGAAGGCTTTTTGGGCTTGCAGTTTTACGCAGAACGAGATCGGATGTTAAAATTGGAGTTTCTATTTCTGGAGGTGTTGATTCGAGTGCGATATTGTATAAGACTGTTGAATTATTAAAAGAGTCTGGAAAGAAAGTAAATACCTTTTCTTCAATTTTCCCTGGAATGGAAGGAGATGAATCTAATTTTGTTAAAATTATTGAGAACGATTTAAAAGAAAAAATCAATGTCTTTTATACAAATCCTTTTGAAGAGTTTAATATTCGCGATTTTGAAAAACATATTTATCATCAGGATTTCCCTACAGATAGCTCTTCCAATTATGCTGAATGGACATTAGCCCGATTGGTAAAAAAGAATGGAGTAACGGTGTTACTTGCAGGACAAGGAGGCGACGAAGTTTTTGCAGGTTACCACCAACATTTTTATAAATATTGTCGTCAGATAATTTTATCAGGAAATATTTTAAAATACCTTTCTATTGTTAAAAAATATGCTGAATTGAAGTCTATAAGTATAAATAAAATACATTTAATTGTGATTGGTGAAATTAAAACTGCAATTGCATTTAAATTAGGTTTAAAAAAATTTAACAATAGGATTGACACAGATTGGTTACAGGCAAATACATTAATTGAAGCTTTGACTTTGGATACATCAATGTATCAATTGCCATGGTATTTAAGGTCAGATGATAGAGATTTTATGGCTTTTGGTGTTGAAACCCGACATCCTTTTTTAGATGTTGATTTGGTTAATTTTGGTTACGAATTACCTGATGAATTTAAAATAAGAGATGGTTGGCAAAAATGGATTGTAAGACAAAACATGGACGATGTTCCCAATAATATCCGTTTTAGAAAAGATAAAAAAGGATATACGACCCCTCAAGATAAATTTAATACAAGATATAGTGACGATTTAAAAAAACATCAAATAAATGTAAATAATCTTTTTCCAAATTCAGATAAAAGTTTTTCTTTTAGATTGTCTTCATTAGGCCTTTGGTTAGGTCAAAATAATATTCTAAAAGATGGTAAAACATTAGAAATAAATGCAATTAAAAAAGAATGTTCACGTTGCATCCTCAATATATTTGACACTAACGAAATATCTTTTGATTCTTTTGGTATTTGTAATTATTGTAATTATTATGATAAGATTTATAATAATGAAGTAATTAAAATTAAGGACAGGGAATTATCTATCGAATTGTTAATAAAAAAAATTAAAAAAAAATCAAAAGGCAAAAATTACGATTGTGTAATTGGTGTTAGTGGAGGAGTTGATAGTACTTATGTCGCCTATTTTGTTAAAAAAGTCCTCGGACTTAATCCCTTAGCTGTTCATTTAGATTATGGATGGAATTCCGATATGGCCGTATCAAATATTAATAAGACACTTCAATTATTGAATATTGATTTATATACTCATGTTGTTAATTGGGAAGAAATTAAAGATCTTCAACTTTCTTTTTTGAAAGCTTCTGTTGTTGATATTGAATTAGTAAATGATTTTGCAATAGCAGCCACTGTATTTAATGTAGCCGAACAATATGGAATAAAATATATATTACATGGTGGAAATATTCAAACGGAAGGCGGAAAATTACCTAAGGGATGGACTTGGGCAAAATATGATCAATTAAATGTATTTGGAATCCAAAAACAATTCGGTTCCGTTAAATTAAAAACATATCCTCGATTACCTTTTTGGAAAAAGACTTATTTAACAGTTTTATATAAGATGGAGTTTATTGGTATCTTAAATTATATTGAATATAATCGTGATACCATTAAAAAATTCATCATTGAAGAATTAGGTTGGGAAGATTATGGTGGTAAACATTTCGAATCTGTTTTTACTCGTTTTTATCAAGGATATATTTTGCCGAAAAAATTTAATATTAATAAACAAAAATTTCATTTATCAGTTTTAATTTGTTCAGGACAATTAACTAAAGAACAAGCAAATCAAGAATTGAAGTTGGAATATTATTCAGATGAACGTTGCAAAGAGGATATGGAATATGTTTTAAAGAAGCTAGGCATCTCTGAGGAAACATTTAATGAATACATGAACTTGCCAATTAAAAAACATAGTGATTATCCAACCTACACAAAAAAACATTATAAACGCCAACAACAATTCATAAATTTAATATTACCAGTTGTAAATCTAACGAGAAAAATTCTGAAATAAATCATGACCAAAATTAAAGCCATACTTAATCATTTAATTAACGGGACGTTTTTAAAAAGGATATCAGAAAATAAAAAGCATAAACTATTTAGAGAATATGATGCTTTTATGAAAAGCGAAAAAGAATATATTGAAAAAAAACTTTCTGACTCCATTCATATTTTATTATTTAAAAAAGCAAATTTGAGTAGAGAGCTTTATTGTTACGGTTTTGAAGAAGCAGAAATGCAATTTTTAAAAAAGTTTCTAAAAATGGATGACGTTGTTTTTGATATTGGTGCTAATGTTGGTTTGTTTACACTTATTTGTTCTGAGTATGTTGGAAATTCGGGAAGTGTTCATGCCTTTGAACCATCACCACAAACTTTCAATTGGTTAGAGCAAAATGTGAAATCAAATAAACTGAATAATGTAATACTAAACCAATTAGCCGTTTCTGATAAGGATGGCACTATTAGTTTTCATATTTCAGCAGAAGGATATGATGCATTTAATTCTATTGTCAAACCTTCAAAGGGATTAAACTATATTTCACAAACTGTTAATTGTTTAACTTTGGATTCTTATGTTAAAAAACATAATTTGCAAGGTAAGATTCAAATTATTAAAATCGATGTGGAGGGTTTTGAAATTTCGTTATTAAGTGGAGCTTCAAAAACCCTATCTGCTGAAAATGCCCCTGATTTAGTAGTTGAGTTTACCGAATCAAACGCCGAAAACGCTGGCTTTACCTGCGCTCAATTGTATGCTAAAATTATAGGTTTTGGCTATGAATTGTTTCATTACAATGCCGAAACAAATTCGTTAATTCCTGAACCAGAAGGCATGAGTTATTTGAAATATAAAAACTTAGTAGCTACAAAAAATAGAAAAAGAATTAGCGAGAGATTAGCATAAGAATGATTGTCTTTCATAAAAATTATATTATAAGTTCTTATTTTGAAGCTTCAATTGTTGATTCTTCAAAAAACATTGAATTGCTTCCTTTTGGCCATTCAAGGCATTTTCCGATTAAATTTAGTTTAGTAGACAAACAAATATGTGCTGGTGAATTAAATTTTTTTAATACGGTTTTTTACAAAAATTTTAAAGAGAACAATTTCGTTAATCCTGATAAATGTATTTTAGAACAAAATAAAGTAACTGATAAACTCATTGTTTTAAATTGTTTGGATAACTGTTTCGGCCATGCATTACTAAAGTTATTTTATTCAATTAATTATATTCAAAAGCAGGATAACTCGTTCGATTTTTTAATAATAATTCCAAAAGCATTAAGTCATTTTATTAAAAAAAAAGCTGGTGTAAATTGTTTAATTATCGATTATTCTTTTAGTCAGATACAAGAATGTTTTGTTTTAAATAATGAAATAGATAAAATAGCTGGTCAATATAATGATGTGTTTATTGAGTCTGTTGAAACTTACGATTCATTTGATAAAGCTATTTTAATACAAAATTTGAATTTGTTAAAAAATGATTCACCTGTTAGTCCTGTAAAAGATAAAATTATTTTTTATTACCGTTCAGATTATTTTAGAATGTGGAATGGAAAAAGTCAACTTAAAAATTGTATTGCTTTATTTTCTTTTCTGAAAAAATTTGTTGATGAACGTGTTCAATTTTATGTTGTTGGAGATTTGGATAAGCATCAATTTCCGAGCTGGATAACCGATAACCGAATAGCAAAATTTAATAAGGACGTTGATTTTAAGTACAATCATTTATTTGATACAAGTTTAATTTGCATTGGTTTAACTGGAAGTCACATGTTGTTTCCTAGTTTATTTTCTGAATGTACCGTGCATTTACATCCTGCTCATAAATACAAAAATATGACAGAAGATACGGTGGTTAAAAAAAACACAAACGAAATGTTTTCGGCATACCAACATTTGTATTACTTCGGAAATTATAATTGTTCTGATTTAAAACCACAGCAATTAGGACGACTTATTTTGTTTCACTACCAAGGATTAGTAGAAAAAAAATATAAATTATTTGTTCGGGAAAATGTGAGCCAAAAAGATTGGAGTAATAAGTATTATCCTTTTTTAAATTTAGTTGAGATTAATGCATATCGTCAACTGTATAATGCTAAAGAAGCAAAGAAAAATAGAGTGAAATATTATTTAGATAAAATTTTTGGATAATGGGTGTTATTAGGTTTTTATTTGCATTAACAGTTTTACTTAGTCATGAAGTTGATTTCTTTGGATTAACCCTAACTGGTAGTATAATTGCCGTGCAGTGTTTTTATATAATTTCTGGGTTTTACATGGGGATTATATTGGAGGAGAAGTATAAACTTTCTGATTATAAATTATTTATATCGAACCGTTTTTTGAGATTACTACCAACTTATTGGATGGTTGTTTTATTTATGATTGTTACCTCTATTATTTGGTTTAACTTTTCTGAACAAAAGTCTAGCTTGTTTTTTGAAAAATTTAGCTATCACTTTTCAGAATTGAGTTTTTCTTCATTGTTGTTAGTTGTTTTTTCTAATATTTTTTTAATTTTTCAAGATGTTTTTTTGTTTTTAGGAATAAACAGCGATGGTCATTATCAATTTTTAAAAGATTTTAGAACTGCAAATTTGTCTTTATCTATATTTTCATTCGTTCCTCAAGCATGGACTATTGGAATGGAAATAATGTTTTATTTATTAGTGCCATTTTTAGTGAGATTAAAAAATTATTTTTTAATTGGATTGGCTATAGCTGCATTTTTATTTAGATTGTTAATGTATCATAAAGGATATGATTTTGATCCTTGGACTTATCGATTTTTTCCTTTTGAATTTATGTTTTTTATTTTTGGATTATTGGCATTTCGATTTTATAAATATTTACGAATAAAGGCATTGTCAAGTCTGATTCAAAATGTTACTTATGGTTTTATCCTTTCATTTATTTTATTTTACCAGTTTATCCCATTAAATGCTTCATTTAAATATGTTTGTTTTGTAATTCTGTTTTCATTTTCTCTACCTATTATCTTTGTAAAATTTAAATCTAACAACCTAGACAGATGGATTGGCGAATTTTCATATCCAATTTATATTTGTCATTTATTTATAATAATTATAGTAAAAGTATTTTATTCAAAATATAATTTTGTTTCTCACAACTTTCTATCTGTAATAATATTAATTTGTACTCTTATTTTTTCGTTTTTCTTGATCAAATTTATTAGTGAACCAATTGAAAAAATTAGGAACAAAAGATCTTTAAAATTAAATTCTAAATGACTAAAATAAAATTCGCTGTAGTAGGTTGTGGTAGTATTGGAAAAAGACATGTTGCTGTGCTTGATGCTGATGAAGAAGCAGAAATAGTCGCAATTTGTGATATCGATGAAAATAAGTGTATTGAACTTTCCTCTTTATATAATGGGTTAAAATATTATACCTCCTATACTGAAATGTTAGAAAGCATCAACTGTGATGTTATAAATGTTGTTACGCCACATCAAATGCATGCAGATATGAGCATTGATGCTTTAAATAAAGGTTTTAATGTTTTAGTTGAAAAACCAATGGCGTTAACTTCTGATGATTGTGATCGAATGAATGATGCAGCCATTGCATCTGGAAAAAAACTTTGGGTGGTTAAACAAAACAGATTTAATGTTCCAATTCGTTTAGCTAAAGAGCTTATTGATAATAATCGTTTGGGGAAAATATTTATTGTGAAATGTGAAGTGTTATGGAATCGCTATCAAGGATATTATGATGATTCTCCTTGGCGTGGTGTAAAAGAATCTGAAGGCGGTTCTTTATATACACAAGCTAGTCATTTTATTGATTTATTAGTTTGGTGGTTTGGCGATATCATCAGTGCACAAACAAATATAGAAACACAAAATCATCAAATCGAAACAGAAGATACTGGTCTGTCTGTTGTTAAATTTTCTAATCATGCGCTTGGCTCAATTATTTGGACTACCTGTGTTTATAATAAAAATTATGAAGGTTCAATTACTATCATTGGAGAAAAAGGAACTATTAAAATTGGTGGCCAATATTTAAATAAAATTGAGTATTGGGATGTCGAAGGGTTTCCATTGTCTGAAGGAATTGAATTTTCTGATAAGCCAAATAAATATGGTAAATACCAAGGTACCAGTTCTAATCACGATAAAGTAATCAATGCAATTATATCACAATTAAAAGGACGTACTCACGAATCTGTTGATGGCTTTGAAGGGATTCGTTCTATCAAAGCAATCGAATTAATGTATAAAGATGCAAAATAAACCAACTTTATTTTTGTCAGCTATTAAAGATGTTCGGTTTGGCACTAACGTTAAAATTGTTGAACCTGTAAATATTTATGGTTGCTCTATTGGAGATGATGTTTTTATTGGGCCATTTGTTGAAATTCAAAAAGATGTAAAAATTGGTGAGCGTTGTAAAATCCAATCCCATACTTTTATTTGCGAATTAGTAACCATCGGAAATGATTGTTTTGTTGGTCATGGTGTTATGTTTGTAAATGATACTTTTTCAATTGGCGGACCAGCTCTAGGAAACAAAGCATTATGGAAATCAACACGAATTGGTAATAACGTTTCTATAGGATCTAATTCTACTTTGTTGCCTATAGAAATATGTAATGATGTTGTTATTGGATCAGGATCAGTCGTAACAAAAAACATTACCGAACCAGGAATTTATGTGGGCAATCCAGCAAAAAAAATGAGAAATATTTAATCTGAATTTTTAAACAGATAAAAAAATAAATTATTATAATTTTAATTAAAAATGAAAATTCCCTTTGTTGATTTAAAAATTCAATATCAAAATTTAAAACAAGAAATTGACGCAGCTATTGCTGATGTGATAAGTAAAACTGCATTCGTTGGTGGAGGTAATAATGTGTTTTGCACACAGTTTGAAAATGATTTTAAACGTTTTTTAAATATGCAACATGTTATTAGTTGTGCTAATGGAACTGATTCTCTTGAGATTTTATTAGAGGCTTTTAAGATAAAAGTAGGCGATGAGGTTATTGTTCCAGCTATATCTTGGGTTTCTACATCTGAAGCCGTTGGTAGAATTGGCGCAAAACCTGTTTTTGTAGATGTTGATAAAGACACCCTTTTAATAAATACAAATTTAATTGAAGAAAAAATCACATCAAAAACAAAAGCAATTATTCCCGTTCATTTATATGGTAATTCTGTTAACATGACTCACGTTATGGAACTAGCTAAAAAACATAATTTAATAGTCATTGAAGATTGTGCCCAATCCCATGGAAGCACACATAAAGGAAAATTGTCGGGTACTTTTGGTGATGCATCCTCTTTTAGTTTTTACCCTGGTAAAAATTTAGGTGCTTATGGAGATGCTGGTTGTATTGCAACAAATAATTTAGCCATTGCAAATACCTGTAAAATGATTGCTAATCACGGACAATTAGAAAAACATAACCATCTTATTGAAGGAAGAAATTCTAGAATGGATGGAATACATGCTGCCATTTTATCTGTGAAGTTAAATTATTTGAATGATGGAAATTTAAAGAGGCAGGCAAATGCTGATTATTATAAAAAGTATATTTCGAACACATCAATCAAACTGCCGGTTGTTAATAGAGATGCTTCTCATGTCTATCATTTATTTGTTATTTCAAGTTCTAATAGGGATGCCTTAAAAAAACATTTAGAAAGTCATACAATTGAAACTGCTATTCATTATCCAAATGCGTTACCATTTTTAAATGCCTATAAACATTTAGGTTATACTCAGGAAGATTTTCCAGTTTCTTTCGAAGCAACAAAACATATTTTATCAATACCCATGTTTCCTGAATTAACTCATCAACAAATGGATACAGTCATTACAGCACTTAATAGTTTTAATGCCTAATAAGAAAACACTATTACTTTGTTGGGATTTTCCGCCAAACGATGGAATAGGTGGAAGACGTTGGGCAAAAATGGCAAAGTGGCTTTTAAAATCAGGCCATGAAATTCATGTTATCAAAAGTAAGTCAAAAGTTGGGAATCAAAATTCAGCTTGGTTATCGGATGTTGAAAGTGATGATATTCATATTTATGAAGTGAATTCATATTTGCCAGTTAAATGGTTAAACAGTAAAGACAATAAATTTTCAGATAAATTAAAACATAAATTTTCGGCAATCTATCTTACTTTTTTTTCTAATGGAACAATTTATGATAAAGCAATAGGTAAGGAACGCGATGTTGTGAAATTAGCTTCAAAAATTATTGAATTAAATAAAATAGAAAATTTAATAGTAACTGGTGCACCATTTAATTTAATTTATTATGCAGCTAAAATAAAATTAGTATTTCCAAAGCTTTTTGTTTTGGCTGATTACCGGGATCCTTGGCTAAATGCAGTTAATTATGGGATGCAAAATTTGTCAGCAAAAAATAAATTAGCCGAACAAAATAAACAAAATTTGGTTTTTGAATCTATTGATGTAATTACAGCTCCAAACTCTTTTTTATTAGATGAAATTAAATCTACCTATACTGGCAGTAATTTAACTAAAGCAAATTTTGTTGAATTGCCTCATGCATATGATGAAGATGATTTTTTGATCTTTGAAAAATTAAAAAAGCAAAATTCTAATGTGTTAAAAATTGTTTATGCCGGTAGTGTTTATTTAGGAGCGAAAAGTTATTTAGAGGAATTTATAAATCAAATAAATAAGTACAATAGTAAAAACGAACACTTAGTTGAATTAGAAATTTATATGGATGATTATAAATCCTTGTATCAATTTCAAAATGCTGCTATTTCTGTAAAGCCTTCTGTTGGTAAAGATATTTTTAAAGTTATATCTGAAGCAGATTACGTGTTAATATTATTAGCAGAGCATAATAAAGATTTTAAAACAACTAAATTTTACGAGTTTCTTCCTTTTCAAAAGCCCTATTTATATATAGGATCGCTTGGAGAAGTGGCTAAAAACATTAGTGAAGATGAAATGGGTTATGTTATAAAGGATGTGAAAAACGAAACGGTTTCTTTTATTGAATCTCATTTCTCATCGAATCTGGTTTTTAAGGGCTTGTCTAAATTTAAGAATCATACGTTTCAAAAAAGAGTTGAATTAATTAATAATCTAATAGAAAAAATTGATGCTTAAGGTTTCCATAATTATGCCTTCATATAATAAGGCAAAATATATTTCCGAAGCAATAAATTCTGTTATTAATCAAACCTATACTAATTGGGAATTAATTATTGTAGATGATTATTCAAATGATGATTCACAAGAAATAATTAACTCGTTCGCTTCTAAATTTGATAACATTAAAGCATATTTTAATCCTGAAAATAAAGGGGCAAATTATTGTCGCAATTTCGGTATTGAAAATGCAAAAGGGATTTATATTGTTTTTTTAGATGCTGACGATCTTCTTGCCATTCATTGTATAGAAGATAGAATGAATGTGATAAATAAAAACAATACTTTAGATTTTTGTGTCTTTACAATGGGTGTTTTTAATAAAAAAATCGGAGACTCAAATTTAGAATGGAAACCAACTTCCAAAAGCCCCTTGAATGAATTTCTTTTCCATCAACTTCCTTGGGCAATTCCACAACCAATTTGGAAAAAAGACTTTCTTTGTTCACTAGATGGATTTAATCAAAATTTTGTAAGAATGCAAGATGTTGAGCTACATACTCGGGCCTTATTAATTGAAAATGTTTTATTTAAACAAATTGTTGATAAACCAGATTGTTATTATCGGATTGATGAAGATCGAAAAACATTTAATGCATTTAATTTTATTAGTCTCAGGATAGATTCAACCATATTATATGTTCAACGGTTTAATTTTCTCCCTATAAACCAAAGAAAATATTTAATTGGAACTATTTACGAAACATTTTTGCAATTAGTATATGTTTTAAAAAAAAAACAGATTACAAGAGCAGAATTTGAAATACTAAAAGAAAAGTTATTTAATGAAAGTATGAGTTTAAACATAATTCAAAAAATGTTATTTTATTGCTCGCAATTCTATAATTTTAATTTATTTAGATTAATGGGGGTTAATCGTTTTTTTAAATATTTAATTTTATTTAATACTTCATTTTAATAATAATTTTCTCATCAAACAATTAAATGAAAGAAACCGAATATACTGAAGATTATAAATATTATTTAGTTACTTTTTTTATTTATTTGAGTATTTTTATTCAATCGTATATCTTTTTTAAAGAACCTTTTGAATTTCAATTTGGCTATTTAATTTATATTTTATTATTGCCTGGGTTTTTTAGGCGACATAGGTTAAGTAGACCATTGGCTCTTATTTTTTTAATTTTATTAGTTGTTGGACTACTAAATGTTTTATTTGATAATAATACTATTCAGTTATTTTTAAAAGTATTTACTGGTATGTCTTTATCTTATTTTTTTTATTATTATGTTCTTGTTCAATTTGAATTTAATATTGAACAATTATTTAAATGGTATTTAAAAGGAGCTTATATTTGTTCTATAATTGGCTTTATTCAGCTTTTTTTTTATTTAATTAATTACCGAATGGGTTGGAGATTTTGGGGTTTTTTTAATAAACATGGTGAATCTTTTGGAGGTCTAACTGGATTTCGTATCAATTCTATTTTCTGTGAACCAGCTCATTTAGCCGGTATTTTATCAGCTGCTTTTTTTATTTCTTTATATAACCTAACCAAAAAAGAAGGTGTATATATTAATAAATTTAAAAGTATTGTTATTGTCTCTGTTTACATTTTATCTTTTTCTAGTTTAGGCCAAGCAGGAATTTTAATTGCGATAGTACTTTTATTTTTCAACTACGGTATTATAAAGTATCTAATCGTAGTTGTACCAATAATATTAATTGCGTTTAATTTTATTTATGATAATGTGCCTGAATTTAGACAAAGATATGATAGTGCTATTGATTTGGTTCAAGGTGAGAAATTTATTTTAGGCAAAACGCATGGCTCATCATTTATCTTATATAATAACTATGTTGTAGCTACCGAAAATTTTAAAACAAATTTTTTATTTGGAACAGGCATAGGTTCACATGCTTTTGCATTTAATATTTACTCATTATCTAAAGATATTAAACAAAAAGGGTTTGACTCAAATGCGGCTGATGCCAATTCAATGTTTTTAAGATTAATGTCCGAAACAGGTTTTTTTGGAATTATTATATTTATATATATAATTATTACTGGATATGTTAAGCGAGACCCAAAAAGACTAACCTATCATTGGTTAATAAGTAATGCCATTTTATTAATGATTTTATTAAATTTATTCAGGCAAGGGCATTATTTCCTTTATGGCTTTCCGTTTTTTGTTTTTTTATATTATTTTAATGGTATTGCATACAAAGATCTTGTAAACGGTAATCCATCTGAACACGATTTGTATCTTTTGGACGATAAAAAAAATTAAATCTCTAAATCTTTCTTTTGTTTTACTTTTCCTTCCATCAGGTTAAAAGATTCTACTAGCAAAGCAAAGGCTAATGCAATGTAGGCATAGTTTTTATTTAACTCTAAGTGCTCTTTTTCTGGAACACTAAAATTATAGCAGTCAAAAATTCCTTCTGCTAAAATTATCCCCCCTATTACTAATAAAAATGACAAAGCAATTGTTTTTATACCTTTATTTTTATTTATAAAATTAGACACCAATCCGCTAAACAAAATCATTAATAGCATGCTTATTAATACAGCAGAAATCATTATTAGCACAACACCACTTATTCCTACAGCTGCTAAAATACTGTCAAAACTAAACACAAAATCAATAATAATAATCTGTAAAATTATTCCGTTAAAAGTATTTTTTCCAGATTTAATATGCTCAATCTCGTTATCGGCATTATAAATTTTTTCTTTTATTTCTTGAAATGTTTTAATTAATAAAAAAAGTCCGCCCCCTATTAAAATTATGCTTTTTCCACTGATGCCATATGGGCCAATCATAAATAAAGCATCTTTCAGGCCGGCAATCCAGCCTACAAAAATTAATAAAATAGTTCTAACAATTAACGCTAAACTTAATCCAAAGGTTCTTGCTTTTTTTTGTTGAGCTTTTGGTAACTTGTTTACGGCTATAGAAATAAAAATGATGTTGTCAATGCCTAAAATTATTTCGAGAATAGTTAAGGTAACTAGCCCAATAAGCCCTTGAATTGAAAATAGAGCGTTTAAATCTGATGACCAACTTTGCATTATTTTTTTGTTACAAAGATATTCAAATCAATGAATTTTATTAAAATATTTATAAAATTTAAATTTTTTATTTTCAAAAATTATCTAATCTAAATTTAATAGTATAGGATTTGAAAATTATTAATTTGATGATTTAATAAACGCTATATTTCGCTTAAGCCCTTTAAATTTAGTTCTTTTAATAGCTGATTGTTTAAATATTAAATTAAAAGTCACTTCAGTTAACTCTTGCCAATCAGTTTCAGTATAATTAAGTAAACCATTCTGACTTTTAAATAAGGGCTCTTGATGTTCTTTACTAAAACGATTCCAGGGGCATACATCTTGGCAAACATCACAACCAAATATCCAATTATCCATTTTAGATTTAAATTCGGCTGGAATAGATTCTTTTAATTCGATGGTAAGGTAGCTGATGCATTTGCTGCCATCAATTGTATAGGGACTAACAATAGCATCTGTTGGGCAAGCATCAATACAACGAGTACATGTGCCACAATAATCTTTTAAAGGGCCATCGTAGACTAATTCAACATCAATTATTAATTCGGCAATAAAAAAAAATGAACCTTGTTGTTTATTTATTAAGTTGCTGTTTTTTCCCACCCAACCTAAACCGCCTTTGGCCGCCCAAACTTTGTCCATTACTGGTGCGCTGTCAACAAAGGCTCTTCCATTTATATTACCAATTTTAATTTTAATTGATTGTAAAAACTCGTTTAGTTTTGTTTTGATTACTTCATGATAATCTTCTCCAAAACTATATTTACTAATTTTAGGCGCCCCTTCAATTTGTTGCTCTGAAGGATAATAATTGTATAATAATGAAATAACAGATTTCGCGTCATCAACTAATAATTTAGGATTTAAGCGCTTATCGAAATAATTTTCCATGTATTTCATTTGTCCATGCATCGATTCTTTAAGCCATTTTTCTAATCGAGGCGCTTCTTCTTCTAGAAAGCCCGCTTTGGATATGCCACAAAAATCAAAACCCAATCGTTTGGCTTCTTTTTTTATAAATTCAGTATGATTAAACGAAGTCGATTTCATTTCGAGTAAATTTAAGCAACAATATAGTTTTTTCTAAATATAATTTTATCGGAATAACCATCAATTTTTTTAACTTTAAAATTAATTTAATAATGATCAATGGCTTTGTTTAAAAACAAATTCGATACTCTTTTTTTTGGATTTTTAATTTCCATTATTCTTGTATTTTTATTTTTTCGCCCACTAAATTCTCCTTGGCATAAATTTATTGCCGGTGACGGTTTTGGTTATTATGCCTATTTACCGGCTACATATATTTATAACGATACAGATTACTCCTTTAAATGGTTTAATAAGATTTATAAAGCTAATTATGTATACGAATCATTTCCAAATCCCGAGGACAATTTTCTTGTGGCTTATAATAATAAGAGAATAAATAAGTATTATCAGGGCTTATCCTATATTTGGTTACCTTTTTTTGGCGTCGCTCATTTAGTAGCTAAGTTTTTTAATTACCCTGCTGACGGATTTTCACAGCCATATCAATTGTTTATTGGTTTTGC